>JADMIO011006349.1_pt1 | contig 91851 bp, 73 predicted proteins | sample 8958161 | NCBI WGS metagenome assembly JADMIO01 (sample SAMN16585339, study PRJNA669376) | soil metagenome | isolation source: Crop rotation soil | place: USA: Cullars Rotation, Alabama | collected 2011
GCCGCGACTTCAAGTCACGTGAATTCCAAGCTTCGGATCCCACTGTGCTGGAAAGGGTTATCGGCGGCAACACCTCCGGCCTGAAATTCAACGATACGGGTTCCATCCTCACCACGGAGATCTGGAATCCGAGCACGGGTCAATGGCGTGTCGCGGCCGACATCTCCGTTCCGCGAAATTATCATTCGCTGGCTTTGCTCCTGCCCGATGGCCGAGTTCTTTCCGCCGGTGGCGGTTTGGGCGGCAATTCAGCCGATCACCAGGACGGCCAGCTTTATACTCCGCCAACTCTGTATAATGCCGACGGCACTTTGGCAACCCGGCCCGCGCTCAGCACCGCGCCCTCCTCGATCGGCATCGGCACCACCTTTGTCGTTAATGGCACCGCCGGTCTCAAAAAATTCGCCTTCATCAAAATGTCCGCGATCACGCACTGCGTGAATACAGATTTGCGCTACCTGTCGCTGCCGTTTGTTGAAACCACTTCCGGCAATTACCAAATCACCGCTCACTCGAGCATCAACGTGATGACCCCCGGCTATTGGATGCTTTTCGGCCTGAACGCCGCCGGTACGCATTCGGTCGCTAAAATCATTTTGGTCGATGCCACTGCCGGCGTCAGTATCGTGCCGCCGGGAAATCAGGCGTCCTACCTGAACCAAAATGTCTCGCTGCAAATGATCGGCAATGGTCCGGCAGGGAGCGTCCTCACCTGGTCCGCGACCGGATTGCCCGCCGGCCTCTCCATCAACTCAGGAACTGGTCGCATCAGCGGCACGCCCACGGCCACCGGCACGTCCTCAGTGCGCGTCACGTTGAACAATGGCAGCAGTTCCGATTTCAAAGATTTTTCCTGGGTAATTCAGCCGCAAACGTTTAATCAAAACTTCGCCACGTTCAGCAGTGGCCTCATCGTCAATGGTAACGCCCTCATCACCTCCGGCGTGCTCCGCCTTACGACCAATCTGGCGAACCAGGTCGGCTCCGCGTTTCTTCCCAATCCCGTAGCCATCGGCCCGGATTCCTCGATCAATACGCGCTTTGTATTCCGCATTAGCGGGACAGCCGACGGAGGCGATGGTCTCACTTTCGTGATGCAGGGCAACGGGCCGAATGCCATCGGCGCCGGCGGCGCTGGCCTTGGCTATGACGGCATCGGCCGAAGTATCGCCGTGGAAATCGATAATTATCAGGGCGCGACTGATCCCAATGCTAATCACCTGGGCATCCTCAGTGGCGGGAACAGCACCGCTCATCTCGCGACCTTTACCCCTGCATGGGATTTGGAAGATGGCACCAGCCAAACCGTGTGGATCGAATATGATGGGCCGGCAAACATGCTGCGGGTGTACGCAGCGCAAGGTAATGTCGCCCAGCGGCCCGCCAGCCCCGTGATGTCGCTCTCGATTGATTTGCCGGCACAGGTCGGCGGTCAAGCCTGGTTTGGTTTCACCGCCGGCACGGGTGGAGTTTCGAACAACCACGATATTGAAAGCTGGAGCATAACCGTAAATGCCTTGTCCTTGCCCGCGCAACCGGTCCTTACCAGCCCCGGCAATAAGGTGGGTGTGGTTGGATTTGCCGTGAGCACGCAAATGCAGGCGTCCGATCCCAATGGCGATCTCCTCACGTGGAGCGCGACAGGTCTGCCCACGGGTCTTTCCATAAATCCCGCTACGGGGCTCATTTCCGGCACGCCCACCACGGCCGGCTCATTCTCTCCGACAATTACAGTGGCCGATGGCAATACCTTGCCCGTGAGCACCACGATCACGTGGGCCATCAACAATGTCCTCACCGTTCAGCCGCTCAGCGGCAGCGCAGTGGCCGCGGGCTCGACGGTTTCTCTCAATGTGCAATCGTCCGGCGGGCTGAATCCGCGATACAGTTGGAACTTCGGTGATGGGTCGCCAGCTACCAGTTTCAGCAGTTCAAGTTCAACCTCGCACCTGTTTTCAAATCCGGGCCGCTACTTGGTGACGGTCACCGCCCAGGATGATACGGGTCGGCAAGTCACGGCCAGTTATCGTCAGGGCGTCTACGCCCCCTTAACCGCCGCCAGGCCCACAGCGTCCTCCGGCGTCCTCTACGAAACTCGCCCTAGTGCCAATGCTCGCCTATGGGTGGTCAACCCGGACAACGATAGCGTCACCGTCTTTGACGCCGTCACCCGCGCCAAGCTTGCCGAAATAAATGTTGGCCGCGCGCCGCGCACGTTGGCAATTGCCGCGGACGGTCGCGTTTGGGTGGCCAATTCCCAATCTGCGAACCTGACCATTTTGCGTGCCGACTATTCTGTCGCTCAAACGGTCAGTCTGGCCAGGGGCTCTCGGCCATTCGGAATTGTTTTCGATCCCGCCGGGTTGAACGCGTTCGTGGCCCTCGAGAACGGCGGCAAAGTGTTAAAGCTGGATTCCACCTCCGCTGCTGTAGTCGCTTCCGTCGACGTCGGTCTTAATGTCCGCCATCTTTCCGTGGTGGCGGATGGTTCCCTGATCCTGGCCACGCGCTTCGTTACACCGCGTTTGCCTGGCGAAGAAACTGCCACCCCACAAACTACGGTGGGCGGAGTCAATTACGGCGGTGAAGTGTTAACGATCAACGCTTCCACCCTTGCCATCGAAGGAACCATCGTCCTTCAGCACAGCGAACAGCCCGATACTTCCAACTCGGCCCGCGGCATCCCCAATTACCTGGGTGCCGCCGCCATCTCGCCGGATGGCCAGACGGCCTGGGTTCCCTCGAAGCAGGACAACATCAAACGCGGCACTTTGCGGAACGGAGGTGTGCTGACGCATGACATGACCGTCCGCAGTATTGCCTCGCGCATTCTCCTCACCAGCCGCACCGAAGACCTGACCGGTCGCATCGATTTCGACAATGCGGGCATTGCCAGCGCTGCCGCCTTCTCGCCGAACGGCATCTTCTTCTTCACCGGCCTGGAAGGCAGCCGTGAAATCGCGGTCGCCGACGCCTGGGGAAAACAGGAGATTCTCCGGTTCGATGCCGGTCGCGCACCTCAGGGTTTGGCGCTCTCCCCCGATGGCCGGACCTTATACGTCCACAATTTCATGGATCGCACGTTGAGCATTCATGACCTCACCAGTCTCGCCAATGGTGCGGAAACCGCTCCGCCGGCCCCCGTAGTCTTGAACTGCGTCACGACGGAAAAACTTTCGGCCACGGTGCTGAAAGGAAAACAGTTCTTTTACGATACCCGCGATACCCGCGTTGCCTTCCAGCAATACATCAGTTGCGCTGGTTGCCATAACGACGGTGGGCAGGATGGGCGCGTGTGGGATTTCACGCAGTTTGGTGAAGGCCTCCGCAACACGATCACGCTCCGCGGCCATGCCGGCAACGGGCCCTTGCATTGGACCGGCAATTTTGACGAGGTCCAGGACTTCGAAGGTCAAATCAGGAATTTCGCTCTCGGCACCGGCCTGATGAGCGACACCGATTTCCACACCGGCACTCGCTCCCAACCGCTTGGCGATCCCAAAGCGGGCGTCAGCGCGGATTTGGACGCGCTCGCCGCTTATGTGAATTCGCTGACATCTCACGGCGACAGCCCGGACCGGAATACCGACGGCACGTTGACCAGCGCGGCGCAAGCCGGCCGTATCGTTTTTCAGCAGCAAAACTGCGCGCAATGCCATTCCGGTTCAGGGTTCACCGATAGCGCCATCGGGGTGTTCCATGACATCGGCACGCTCAAGCCTGCCAGCGGCCAGCGTCTGGGCCAGCCTTTAACCGGGCTCGACACGCCCACGCTGCAGGGACTTTGGGCCACCGCGCCTTACCTGCATGATGGCTCTGCGGGCACGTTGCAGCAGGCCGTCCAGGCGCACAGTGGGGTAAGCTTGAACGCAACTGACCTAAGCAACCTGGTTGCATTCCTCCGGCAATTGGATGACAAAGGTATCGGCGCGGTTCCGGCCACGCTCACCTGGCAAACCCCGGCAGCGATTATCTACGGCACCGCCTTGAGCGGTTCGCAATTGAACGCCACGGCGAATGTGAGCGGCACATTCGTTTACACGCCCGCCGCCGGGGCGGTGTTGAACGCCGGCAATGCCCAGGTGCTCTCCGTTACGTTTATGCCGGATGACCTCGCCAATTACGCCACCGCTACGGCTACAGTCTTGATGGATGTTTCCAAAGCCCCGCTCACCATCACTGCCCAGAACAAGACCAAAGTCTATGGCGATGCCTTGCCGGGCTTCGCGGCGAATTACTCAGGCTTCTTCAATGGCGATACTGTCGCCAGCCTGGATACACCTGCAGTTCTCAGTTCCACGGCAACGGCTGCCAGTTCAGTTGGCAATTATGCCATCAATGCGAGCGGAGCAACCGATGCAAACTATGCCATCACCTTTGTGAGCGGCACGCTCAGCGTCACCAGAGCCGGGCTCACGATCACCGCGCAAAATAACAGCAAAACTTACGGTGCGGCGAACCCGGCCTTGACCGCTGCGTACTCGGGCTTCGTCAACGGTGATACCTCTGTCAGCCTCGATACCCCCGTAACGCTCACCACCACCGCGACGGCCTCCAGTGCTGCCGGCACTTACCCGATTACGGCGGCCGGAGCTGTGGATGCCAACTACAACATCAGTTACGTCCCTGGAACCTTGACCGTAAATCGCGCGGCCTTGACCATTCAGGCGGACAACAAATCGCGGCTTCAGGGCCAAAGCAATCCTGCGTTAACGGCCACCTACACCGGATTTGTTAATGGCGATGGCGTTGCCTCGCTCGACACTCCGGTTCTCCTGAGCACCACCGCCACCCAAAGCAGTCCGGTGGGCACTTACCCAATCACCGCCAGCGGCGCAACCGATGCGAACTATAACATCACCCACCTGAACGGCACTTTGACGGTTACGGCACCCTTTGCCGCGAAGATCAATTTCCAGCCGGCTGCCGCACCAATCCCGGCTGGATACCTGCCTGATTCCGGAGCCACGTATGCCAATCGTGGCAATGGCTACACCTACGGCTGGAACCAGAATAATAATACCGAACGTGACCGCAATTCCACTCTGTCGCTCGACCAGCGCTACGACACCCTGATCGTCATTCAAAAGGCTAAGATGATTTGGGAAATTGCCGTCCCGAATGGCACCTACAATGTGTTCGTCGTTTGCGGCGATCCGACCGCTTTCGACAGCGTCTACAGCGTCAATGTCGAGGACGTCCTGACCGTCTCCGGCACGCCCACGAGCGCGAACCGCTGGATTTCCGGAACGTCCACCGTTACGGTCAGCGATGGCCGGCTGACCATTAGCAATGGCCCGAACGACCACAACAACAAACTCTGCTTCATCGACATCACTGCGGTATCCGCCCCGGCCGCACTGGTTGCCATAGCCGAACCGTTCACCCTTAGTTGGCTTGGCCTGACCCCGGATGGCCAGGTCAAGCTGCAGGTCCACGGAACCAGCGCTGCAAGCTGCGTCATCGAAGCCTCCTCCGACCTGCTCACGTGGGAACGGCTCACGCTCGCTCCCATTGTCAACCAGACCGTCACCTTCGACGCCGGCAATGTCCTCTTGCGCCAGCAACGGTTTTACCGCGCTCGTTTGGAACCTTAGACTCATCCAGCAACAGCCACTCCAGCACTGGTCCCCGCGGCCAATGCTGGAGCTTTTTTTCTATCCGAGCATTCGATTAGTTAAATGCGAGGTGGCTGGCTCGCCGATTTGGCCACACCCCACGACCGCGTAGCGGTCAACGAACGGTAGCCGTGGACTTCAGTCCACGGTTACCGTCCAAGAAGAATCCGCGTCGCGTAGCCGACGCTTGAACGAACTCAATTACAAAACGGAATCAAATATCTATCGAAAGCTTCCACACATCCACAATGTACCAGGTCATCAATTTGCCGAACAAGGGGATGCTTCCAATCAAGGTCAGTGGAGCATACACAACTTCGCCCACGGCATCAGGAAACGGTAATTGATCACGGGTCCAGGACTCAAAATATAGACCAGGACAAAAACACTCCCCCACATTGCCCACTTAATTTTCGAAGGCGATTCACTCGGCGCTTCCATAAGGCAATAAAACCACAAGTTTCCCCATGAAGCCACTCTCTGTTATCTCTGTTTGCTCCTGTTAAAAAATTCGGTCTGTAAAAAAGTTTCGGATTCCAGTCACTGAAACCAATTCGTGTTAATTCGTGTACCACAGTTCTCGCAGAGAATTACGTTACTGGGGCATCCGAATAGTGGCGGACTTGGGAAGTCACAATTAGTGTCTCGCAGTGTCCCTAAAATCCAAATCCAAAATCGCAAATCGAAATTCAAAAACAACCAATTACGTCCTCGGCGGTTCTCGGATATCTCTGTTAGGCTGCCATGTCACTCAAATGTGCGAATGAATGCATTTTCTTGAAGGGACCCATCAGGCGCGATCACCACGTTGATCACATTCGTTGGCACGATCCGGCCGTCCACACTCAGTGCCGTTCCGTCGAATGAAACACTGGCACCGTTTCCAAGCAGAACGGTCTCGCCTGAGTGAAGTGGCGCCGAAAGGAAGCCATTTGTCAGCGTTGCAGCCCCACCGATGGCGATGCTAGTGACTGGTAGGTACGACCAGACGTTGTGCGGCGGGTTTTCCGTCCACAGATGCGTGTGAGCGGCGGCCACGTGCGAGGGCACGGAACACCCCGACAGTCCAACGCAAAGAACTGCGAGTATGGAGATGCGCATAAGCAGCCAGCGCATAGCTCAGCGACCGGAGCCACCCCCCGACGACGTTTGATTTGTCTCTGAGCGAACCGGCTGACTCCGCTTCGCTGCACCGTTTGGTTGGATGAAATTCATTGGAACTTGTACTCCGTCGAAGTCGCCGCTTTTCTGGAAGCGGAGCACAAGTTGCGCGCCCGCCTTGATTCCCTGTAACCACCCATCACTATCGTAGTGCAGGGCGACTCTGCGGGAATGTGGATGGGCAGGAATAGCATCGGTCGGGACCAATACGATACACGTTGCTTTGTCGCCAGCTATGGACGCGCTGTTAACTAATGGAGGATCCACTCGTTGAACGGCTCCAGTAATGAGTACGACATCTGGAGAAAGATCGCGCGAAGCAAAGGAAGGCGTACCGTTTGTGCCTGTCGCGACGGCTACTGCAGGCGCTGCTTTGCTCTCATAAACGTCCAAGGCATTATTGCACCCAGCAAGGAGCGGCATCAAAAGTATCAGGAGGCTTGTTGCTTTCACTCTACGCACATCCAACTTGTAATAGGACTCCTATTTGACGCAACGTAAGACGTCATAAGGAGACAATATTTCTTCCCAAACAGTGTGTCCACGGGTTTTCAGGCCGAACGAGACTCCTCTCGGGCAGGGAATTATGGTCATTTTCGATTTGCGATTTGATGGATGATGTTCCAAATCTCGTTGAAGCTGGCCGGGAGCGATGCAGTTTTCGTGCAAACTTTGCCAAGAAATGTTCAGTCACTTCGGCTGCCGACTTTACTGTCGTTAATCGCTCGTAGTAAGCCACGCCAGTGATGTGCGTCGTTATGTGTTATACATGAAAGGGATTTTCTATCTCATACTTGCTGGCCCGACTATCGCCTTTTGTTTACTGACAAGTTGCGCAGACAGCAAAGAAGGTTCGCCGAGTATTTCAAAGGTTACGAACGCACCATCTCATGCAGTCTCGGCTGAACCCACTAACCAAGCTAAGGCCGAAGCGGAGCGTAGTGCTGCGCTTGACGAAGCGCTTGCGTATGCAGCCAAACAACGGGAAGATCGAATGCGGGGAGTCCCGCTCCCGCCCAGTCAATTTCCTTTCCCAAATGTAGAAGGCCGCCCTCTTCATCCTCGACCAGATTATGTGAATTTTTATAGGATGAATGATCCCTATCCTGATTATCTGCTGTGTGAGTATGATATTGACGCAAAGACATACAACCAATCCGAGGAGCCAAAGTGGTTCGAGGAGGCGATCAAACAGTCTCGCCGTTCCGGGTCAGCAAAGTTTCCTCCAATCAAATGGATCGCGGTGATTATCTGCAATAAGGCAGAATGGAAGGACGCGAACACAATGGACCAAGTTTTCAGAACCGGTGCCATCTTCAAAGCCAGCGATGTGTTTGACTCGTCGCGTGACGTGTCCCAGTTGATCGCCCACGCGGATATGGATCGGCATCCGTTCTTCCTTGATCTAAAACGACCGGAATTGTTGCCCGCGGAGCAACAGCGCTGGATGATTGTGGAGCGCCACGCTGCAGCCACTGGCATACCAGCTAGCGGCAAGAAATGAGATCATGACACCTGACATGCGCTGCAGCGAACCTAGCCAACGCGCTCTGGTTGCAATTCACGCGTCCCCCGGGCCGGGTCGCTGAGCTCGGGTCGTTAGTACACTTCGCTTGGAATTCTTTTCCAATTCGTGAAATATCGTGCAGACTCTGTGAATACAACAAAGTCTATGACATCACTCCTGTATTTCGCCGCTTTTTTGCTGGGAGGTCTTTGCGGGGTCGCGGTTATCGGGGCGATTTATGTGCCTTTCCGGAAACACCTGGTTTGGTGCTTCGGCATTGTTGTCGGTGTTGCCACAGGTTTATACGTGGCGCGCTATTTTTTCCTGGGCGCGGAGTGGCTTTTGGTTTTCATGGTAGTCTCTGCCACGCTGGGAGCCGGCATCGGCGGTCTGGGGGGCAAGTTCCTGGAGAACAAGCTTAGGACACGCCAGTAGCAATCTTTGGCGATGACGCCAACGTGTTTCACACCAGGTACGTGTTCCGAGAGGTTGGGAAATTGCAACAGTTTGTGTGGTTCAGGGAATAGCGATCGGCTTATGGTGAATTGCCATGGCAATTTCTCCTGCTACACTCCAACCCATGCGGAAGCGCAAGGTCTTGTACGCATGTCTGTCCGTCGGATGCACTTTGCTAATCGGCATAGTCATCTGGGCCAGCATTGCCGAGAGAGTGCCAGAGCCGAGGTATCAAGGCCGAAAACTCAGTGTTTGGGTTGATCTCTCAGCTGCTGGAGATCCAGAAGCCAAAAAAGCCATTCACCAAATGGGGACGAATACGTTTCCTACAATCCTCAGATGGCTCCATTCCAAACCATCTACCTGGAAGGCCAGGATACTTTGGCGCTTTCCATCAATTCCGCGCTGGATAAAGCCCTGGCTTGCTGACCCTGGCACTCGTGCCCCTCGAGTCATCGGTATTCTAGGCAAGGAGGCTGCGCCAATGGCCTATGACCTTTTCCACCTTGGTTATGACAAATCCCAAGTTATTGCGGAAAGGAGCCTTGTGTGCCTTTATTCAATGGATAGGGAGGGATTGCCATATCTGATCCTTGCAGTCCGCGACCGCCAACATCCCCACCGAAAGGACGCTATCAGATTGCTTGGCGCGCTTGCCTGCTCGGGGAAAGATGAATCAGGTATTTTTTCTCAGGCGATACTGGTCGGGTGCATGGCAGACCCGGCTATTCAAGCGGAAGCGACTATGCAGCTTGTTCAATGGAAGAGGCACATGCTTACATTCCCTACACCTGATACAAAGATGGTCGAAGATTTCAAACGAAGCGTTTCCCTTACCAACGAGCTGTTCCGGCGCGAATTTCCGCCCGAGTGAGCACCACAGTTACTGGCATGTTTCGCGTCCCCGCTGAGACGGCCAGGGAGGGACTGGCGGAATTCACAACGAACCGTCGCTTGAGCACTCCATTGGCTCACAAAATTGTTGCTGATTTTTTTGCATTAATAAAAAAGAAAGTCTAGTTTTCCCTATTCACTCTCAAAACAAATCAGAATGGATGAGGGCTGCATTGATTGCGTGCCTGTTGCTACTGGTTTTCGGGGTCCCGATAATCATACGCTCACGCTCAATTCGCTTGACTGTCATCAAACTCGATTCCGACGGCGATACCCGATTCGGACCCGTAACAGTTCGCAGCACGAACTTGCGCAACGCGGCGTTTTCGGTAGTTAGCCACTTTAGCGGCAGTACGGTCACCGTCGGTGTGGCTAACTCAACGCGAATAAGCAATCTGGTCGAGAGTTTTGGAGCGATGCAGCAAGCAGGCATGACATCCGTCACCTTCCGGACGGAGCAGCCGGCGGCTGGTGACAAATGAGAGTCCCATTTATGAGTTTCGCTTTCGCGAAATGTGGCCTCATGTTTATCTTCGGATGATGGCTTCGCGGCTGGCGAGCACACGAGCCGCGCGGACTTGTAATTCCTTGCAATGGTGTATGGAGCCAAACAAAGCACATGCGCCCAAGAACCTGCGTGTTAGATTAAGTCTTTAAGCGCGATATTCTGGCAGTCCAAACAACTCGCTTTCAAGTATTCCAAAACAATGAACGTGCCTGACTCAGATGGGCAAAAAGTTGATGTAAACGGCAATTGGCTGGAACGAGTAGGACGTTTGGATTGGAAGAACAGTGAAAAAGACTTTTTAGAACTTTGCCACGCGGTCATTGGCTTGATGGGTAGACGCGATGGCCTTTCTTCCGAAAAGTTATTCGAGAATTTACCGGAAGGAGATTTTCGACACGAAGTCAGGATCGCGGCAGAGCGCGCAGAGGCAAGCAAGATTCCTGTTGTTTACATTGTTGGTTACATTTATTTGCGCATGAAAATCATCATTTTGCCTCGTGCTTTAAATCGCAGGAGAAAAATCGAATAACATGAGCACTCTTCCCGAAACGGTAAGCTGACCCCGTGAAAATCAGGCTCGCTTCTTGAGCAAGGTGACAATTCCCAGAACGATAAGGAGAACTCCAATTAGGCCAATAACAATAAGCCCAAAGCTGAGCTGACCTGGTGAAGCGCCGATGGTTGCGCCGAAGACCTGCATCGGCTCACCGGCAGCGGCATGCTGGCGAGTCCTCTGGTGTGTAAGGTACGAAAAGATGATCAGGGCTAAGCCGCAAATCATGCGAAGTGTGGCCGATACAATGTTGGTGGATGTCATAGGTAATTATCGGTCGATTTGATGATGTGGTAACAGACCGACAGGTTAACGCAACGACTTAGGTCTTTTCTAGATTCTGTCCGGTCACCATCGGTGGCGGATGATTATTAGTAAATGGCCTTAAGTGTCTCGGCCACCAGCCGGGGGTTCCGTGAATTAGGGCGCTATCTTTTGGCCTTAGGAGGATTGATTCATCACGAGATGAGGATTACCACGAGCACGTCGAGGCGGTAAGCGTGGACGGCCGGACTCGGTTTCAATTTATCTTGAGAAAGCGATGATGAGATGCCTGTGCGCTCCAAGCTGCTGATCTATGAACAGGCAACCACCTAGCGGGGTTGGGGCTGAAGAGGCGCGATCTGTCTATAGACTGGGTTTCCAGGCGCGTTTGGGGGCATCGCTCGCCCGCTGTCCAGGATAACGAACGAGCGGCGTCTCGAAGAATCGACAATGTGCCAGTGGCCATTAGTCCGGACCAACGCCGAAACAGCTTCGGGGGAGCCATAAGCTTTATAAAGCACCCACATGGGCAATGAGCTTTTTGCCTCTGCACCATCCGTATAAATCTTCGGTTGGCCGGGCGAACTTTCCTGCGCGATGGCCTTGATTTCCAGACTCCACCTTGCCCGGATGAGAGCCGGCCATAGCCGCACGTTTTTCCACCCGAATAACCGGGCCGGCACAACATCAGACCGGACAAGCGATCGGATCTGGCGCAAGTCGCGCTGCGAAAGTCCTCCGATGGTTTTAGTTGGCTCGTGCAGCAACCATGCGGCTACTACCACGCACACCACGATACCTCCAAGGATCGCGAGATGCTTGCGCAACAGTGGTCGGAGGCCCCCAGCCTTTAGAATCCCATACAGTCCACTAGATATCATTATTCGCGGATAAAAAAGTAACCGTCCTGGGGACCAAACTACTCCCAACGTTTTACCTGAACATTATGGCTTACACAAGGCGCACGCGGGGTTTGCCGCACAAGTGAGAAGCCCGCCTCACCTTACCTTGCCCCTCTTGACAGAATGGTTACAACGACGAGTTTTGTGTGTGTGGCTTGGGGTCTAAGGGGGAAGAATTCTGCAGCCGCACATTTTTCTCATAAAACTGTACAATGGACACTTGGGATGACATTAATCGTGGAACTCCTATAGGCGACCAAGGCGTCTCTATTGATTCCAGTACTACGCCTCCGCAACGTTAGCTCGACGCGCGCGTTGCTGTAATTGTCTTTTCAACCCTCCTTGGTGCTCAATTTCTAGGTGGCTTGTGTATGGGCATCGTTCTGATTTTTGGTCAATCCCTGGGCATGGAAGCCGAACACCTAAAGCCCCCAATGCTCGTCGCTGTTCTGACAATAAGTGCAGTGGCGGCCGCAATTGTATCAGTGAAGATGGTGCCAAATTGCTTGCACGATGGCAGCCCGACCGGTGCTGCCTGGAAACTTGGCGGTTGGTTTCGCATCCTGCAAGGGCTTGGCATTGGAGTTATCATCTCTTCGTGCTGGGTGCTAGTGGCTACCACCATTCTGCCCCCCGAGACAGTAGACCAGGGACCGAATTCGCTGACAAAGATGGCGCTAACTCCTGGCGTGTCTCGGCAAATGTGGGCGTTAGCTGCTCTATTGGTGGCCCCGATTGGTGAGGAATTGCTATTTAGGGGAGTACTTTACGGCGGTTTGCGGCATTCCTTTGGCCGGCTCTGGGCAGCCGTTCTGACCACGATTGTGTTCGTCCTTATGCACATTACGGATATTGCTCATTATCCTCCCGCCGCCAGCGCCATCACTGTAATGGCTCTCGCCGCGCTCTGGTGCCGCTTACGGTCTCACGCAGTTGGACCCGCTGTAGCACTGCATCTCGGCTACAATGGTTTTTTGGCATGCATACTTATCAGGTGAGTATTTGAACTATACATTCAGAGATGGATTTCCGGAGAGAGTCAGCGCCAGCGTGGTTTAAACAATGAATCAGGCTGAACGAGCGTATGATAAGACATTCGAGGCGTATGTTGCCGAAGAATACGCCACCGGGTTGGAACTCTGCCGCGAGTTGCTTCACAAATTCCCAGATCACAGTTGGCCGGTTGCTCGAAGGCATTCTTTTACGGAAGTTGGCCAGGTATGATGAAGCGGAGCAGTTGATTAAAGAGTCTATTCAGGGTCTTTCCCTCGAAGCACTGCCTCATGGTTATATGCATCTGGGCCATCTAAACGGAGATCGGGGCAATTACGATGAAGCTGAGAAGTGGTACCGTAAAGTCGTTGAACTTGATCCAGACAATGCGGGCCCGCATATTTTTCTCGGTGCGGTCCTGGCGGCCAGAGGAGACTTGCAACAGGCGGAAGCCTGCCACCGAAAAGCGACCCGATGCTCAAAGGGACGCGTCGATGAAGCGTACCTTAACCTGGGGCTAGTGATTCGCGCGCAGGAACTCATCGGTCTTTTGAATGCCGGCCACAAAGTGGGCGCGACCGCTTACCGGTCCGAGGGCGAAGGACGCCTGCGGCCCTTCAACGCTTTCGCGCCAGTCGCCTGGCTGGCATCGGCCAGTTGCCCTCCACGCTCCATTCCCGTTCCATTTATATCCCGCTCATCAAAGCTGAGCCCGGCCAGGTACCCAATCGCTTCGACCGCCGAAACGTCGAAGTGGAGAAGATCCTGTGCCCAAACTCGCGCGTTGGACGCAGGACAATTTCGAGGCGATCAGGAACGCCCGCCCTATCCTACCGCCCAATGCCTACAACCGGGTTGGGGACAACTGGCATCCTTTGTTTGCCATCGCCCAGGTTATCGGCGGTGATTGGCCTGAACGCATCCTCGCGGCTTTCAACCACCTCACCAGTGTGGCCCCGCCGACAGCCCAGGAAATTCCAAAACTCCTGCTTTCGGACATCCGCCAAATCTTTACGGTTTCGGGCGCCAACAAAATACGTTCCAAAGAACTGCTGGCGGCCCTCTGGAAAATGCCCAACCGCAACTGGGCCAGTGCGAACAAAAACAATACGCCCATTTCCGATGTCTGGCTTGGTCAACAATTAGCCCAGTTCGGTATCACCACCCACACGCTCCGTTTTGAGGGTCATAACAATAAGGGCTATCTCCTAACTGACTTCGCCGATGCGTTTGAAAAACTGCGGTAGATTCCCGGCAATTGGGATAGTGACGCGGGTCGGGTGGAACGCGTCCCTATCAGGTTGGGTCTGGAACCTGGATTCTACTGGTGGTGTCTTGTGGTGTCCGGAGTGATGCGTTGCACATGTCTGAACCGCGATGGGCCGCGATTAACCGCGATGAACCGCGACCAGGCGACGCGTGCTCGTACACCATATATAGAAGAAGCCACCACGTGGAAGGGCGAAGCGTTACCACCCGATATTAGGCGTTAGTAGCCGATATTTAGTGATACTAGCCGATACAGTTGATTTTCGATTGAGGGCATCTGCGGATGAAGGCGGCGGATTTGCATGCGAGCGTGAGATGCAAAAACCTGCAAAAACTTGCAAACAGGGGAAAGCGGCTGCGCAATCCGGGAGATCCAGAATGTGGTTTCGGAAGGGAACGTGAAAAAATATTGGTGCGAATTGGTGCGAATTGGTGCGAATTGGTGCGAATTGGTGCGAGAAGGTTGCAGCCTGAAAGGAAACTTTACAGAAGTCATCATGAGCTGCGCTCTCCACCGGGGATGAAATGCTGAGACTGATTCAACCGCTTTCAGGGTTGCGGATTTTGAGGAGAGTGTACCAGGGTAGGCCCGCGGAACCGATGAGCGGGCCAACCCTTCGCTGAATGATTTCCATGCCGTTGGCATGGATGCACCTATCTCAGAGAAGCAAACGGAGATAACAGAGGTTGAATGCCGAGCCATTTTTTTATGAGCAACGTCTTTTGCTTTTCGATTTGGGATTTTGATACGAATGGATGTGGAGCCTCTGCAACGAAGGCAACCAGGATCCAATTCAAAAATAAGTGGAAACAAGCGGAAGGAAGTGGAAATAAGTGGAATATTTTCGGGAGACCGCTGGCGGTACATTTGGATTATGATTGAGATAGGCAGCGGAGATTTCATGACCGACGGAGTGAAAAGATCCGAAAAAATCCGAAAAGATGTGAAACATAAGGAGGGCGGACGTTTGTTCGCCAGCGTCTGCGCAAAAACTCTTTTGGTCCGAATTGGGCTAGCGACCGACCAAAAAGTAAGTGGTTGTAAGTGGGAATAAGTGGGAAATTACGGGAATAAGCGGGAAGTGGAGCGTGCCAAAGAGTTTTTGATTTTCGATTTTCGCAATTGAGAAAATGCAAATTTCGCGTTTTGGTTTTTGGATTTTCAGAAATTGGCTGTTTTGCCTACAGGCAAGGGCATGAAGCCCGGCGAGACCCTTCCCCCCCGGAAACCCTGAAAAAAGCCGGAGCGGCGGAGCAGATGCGTAATATCAAGGAGTTACGCAAAAAATGCCGGAGCAGACCCGGAGCAGACCCGGAGCAGAGCCGGAGCGGCAGCGGCTGGGGATTCCAATCTAGCAGGTGCGCATCACCTAAAAGGGAGGGGAAAGTCGTTCATCTTCCAGCTAGCTTCATGTGACCATTGCGCTCTTGTCACTTACCAGGTCTTCGCCCGTGCCGAGCTTCTCCCTGCCGTTGAAGCAACCCTCAAAAACTATGAAAGATGGTCGCTCTGAATGCGCCGCTCACGCTCCAGAACGCCACGGGGTCGTTACTAACGACGCTGCTCTAATGCCGCGACTTGTCTTTGTTAACCAAACCTTGCCAAGGGAATCAGATTCTCCTATGAAGCGTTAAGCTGCCCAGTTTATGCGCGAGGTCATCATAAGCCTGTTTCTCGGTGCACTATTAGCGGGAACAGGGGTTTTCTTATACATGTCCAAGAAATCGGAGCAAACTCTGGAGATCTTTGAGGGCGCCGAGTCCGCGCATGCCGAAAGCAGGGCAATGCAGGCTTATCAGCACGAGGACCACGCAATCGCTATCTGGGAGCTTCGTCACCTGGCCGACAGGCAGGCCGAGGAGGTTCGCAAGGAGCGGGTCTATACTAATGAAGCCAGAGCTGCGCTCCTCATGACGAGGGCGCGGCTCGCTAAGCTCTATCAAGAGCAGGGTAGAGAGAGCGAGGCGCAGACGAACGCTCAAATCGCGGTTTCCATGCTCAGTGCGTTTCCGGGCACAAATACCACAGTTACGAACTTGGCCAGTCTTTTGGAGCGCCTTCGCGAAACCGACAGCCGGGCCAAGCAGCTGCCTAAGTATGAATGATGTTTGTTACCTTACCCCGCTGCTTCAGTGGCGCCGTCCCGAGTCTGTTTGCGTGGCTACGCCATTGCGTCCTATATTGAAAACCGTATCGTTCGGACATGAGTGCGATGGACCTGAAGCAGATGTCGCGTGAAGAGAAGTTGAAGGCGATGCACGCCCTTTGGGAGGATTTGGCGCGGGATGAAGATGCGGATGAGTCCCCAGAATGGCACGGACAGGCGCTTCGCGAGACCGAAGAGCGGATGCGTTCTGGAGTTGAGCGAGTTCACGAATGGAATGACGCCAAATCGGAATTGCGCAAACGAGCAGGATGAGTAACCGGTCTGTCTACAAGGTATCATAAAGTTTTGTCTCATCACTTGCGCGGCTCGGCGGCCGGGTGTAGAACTTTGGCATAATAAAGCTATGAGCGATTCTAAGCAAAAGGATGGGCTCGCATTTTCGAGACGGACATTTCTAAAGAGCTTCAGCACTTCGGCCGCGGTAGCAGCCACCGCCCAAATTGAGGCCGTAGCTGCCGAAATCGAAAAGAGCAACGGCGAGAAGGTGCTCGGGCCGGGGACAGTCCCGGTGACCCTGGCGGTCAATGGCAAGGATCTTAAGTTTCAATTGGAACCGCGCGTGACGTTGCTGGAGGCGTTGCGAAATCATGCGGATTTGACGGGCTCGAAAGAAGTCTGCGACCGGGGAACCTGCGGGGCGTGCACAGTGCTGTTGGATGGGGAACCGGTTTATTCCTGTTCCAAGCTGGCGATTGAAGCGCAGGGACACAAAATTACGACAATCGAAGGACTGTCCGTGGACGGGAAACTGACGCCGGTGCAGCAGGCGTTTATCGAGCAGGACGCTTTGATGTGCGGCTTTTGCACGCCGGGATTTGTCATGAGCGTCACGGCGCTGTTGAAGAAGAATCCGCATCCGACAGCGGAACAGGTGCGGCGGTCGTGCTCGGGAAATTTGTGCCGGTGCGGCACGTATCCGCGCATCATGCAGGCTGCCTTGAAAGGGGCAGGGGCGACGGTGGCAACCACAACCGAGGTGATATCCTATGCCAAGCTGGCCTGAAAAAAGAGAATATATCGGCTCGCACGCGAAGCGAGTGGATGGCCCGCAAAAGGTGACCGGCGCGGCCAAATACGCCTCCGACGTGCAACCCGATGGCTGGTTGTATGGGATGATTCTGCGCTCCAAATGGCCGAAGGCGAAAATCACCGCCATCAATCTGGACAAGGCGAAGAAAGTACCCGGGATTAAATCGGCAATCCTGGTCAAAGAAGGCGAACGAACGGTTCGCTATTACGGGGAAGAACTGGCGGCCGTGGCCGGAACTTCCAAGCAGGCTTGCCTGGACGCGTTGCGAGCGATCGAAGTCACGGCTGCACCACTGCCTTTTGTGGTCCGGGAAGAAGATGCGAAGGAAGATACTTCGCCCAGGGTGTGGGATGACGTGCCGAACCTTTCCAAACCGCGCGTAAAGGAAAAGGGTGAAGTCGACCAGGCTTTTACCGAATGTTCAGCCGTCGTGGAAGGGGCTTATACGACCCCCGTGCAATTGCATCAGCCGCTGGAGACGCACGGAAATACCATTGCGTGGAGTGATGAGGCTTTGACGTGTTGGGCATCCACGCAGGGGATCACCAGTGTGCGGGATGGTTTATCCGGCAGCTTGAATGTGCCGCAAAGCAAGGTGCGGGTGATTACGGATTTCATGGGCGGCGGTTTTGGCTCCAAGTTCGGCCCGGGTGTGGAAGGCGGCTTGGCGGCGAAACTTTCGAAAGAAGCGGGCGCGCCGGTGAAATTGATGCTGACGCGGTTCGACGAATCGCTGGCGGTGGGCAATCGGCCCTCGAGTTTTCAAAAAATAAAGCTGGGCGCAAAAGCAGACGGCACGTTGCACGCCTTCCAACTGGAATCATATGGAAGCGCCGGAATTGGGAGTGGTGGTTCCAGTGAAGGGGGCGGTGGCGGAGCCGAGTTTCCGGCGCCGTATATCTATGACAAGATTCCGAATATCCGGGTCAAACAATCCGGCGTGAATATCAACGCCGGCTCAGCGCGGGCTTTCCGGGCTCCCGGGCATCCGACCGCTTCATTCGGGATGGAAGCGATAATGGATGAAATGGCCGTGAAGCTGGGAATGGATCCGCTGGAACTGCGCCTCAAGAATGATCCCTCGGAGGTGCGACGGAAGGAATATCAAGTGGGCGCCGAACGGTTTGGTTGGAAAGAGAAATACAAGAAACCGGGCAGCGGCACGGGCCCAATCAAAACCGGCGTGGGCTGCGCCGGTGCGACGTGGGGAGGCGGAGGACAAGGGACGAAAGCGGAGGCGCAAATCAATGCGGACGGGAGCATTGAGATTCGCTGTGGCACGCAGGACCTGGGAACCGGAACCAAGACTCTAATTGGGCTGATTGCAGCGGACATGCTCGGGCTGAAACCGGAACAGATCACGGTGCGAGTGGGGGATACGCGATATCCGCCTTCCGGTGGGAGCGGCGGTAGCACGACGGCGGCGTCCGTTTCGCCTGCGATCCACGATGTCTGCACGAAGGCTTTGGAGGAATTGCAGCAGAAGAGCGGAATGCCGGATGTGCGCGGAGCCAATTGGGTGGCGGCCTGTAAAAAGCTCGGAGTGGACCCGCTTACGGTATCGGGGCAATGGCAGAAGGGGCTTTCGTCAAGCGGCGCCGGCGGAGTGCAATTTGCGGAGGTGGAAGTGGACACGGAGACTGGCTTCACGAAAGTAAAGAAGATCACTTGCGTTCAGGACGGTGGCTTAATTGTGAGCAAGCTCACCTGTGAAAGCCAGGTGAACGGCGGGATCCTGATGGGGATCGGCTATGCGCTGTATGAGGAGCGTTATATGGATCGCAATTCCGGCGTGGTGCTGAATCCGAATTTCGAGACTTACAAACTGCTGGGACTTTCGGACATTCCGGAGATCGACATCCTGCTGCTGGACATGCCGGAGCGCGGGGTGATTGGGATTGGCGAGCCGGTGACGATTCCCACGGCGGCGGCAGTGGCCAATGCGGTGGCGAATGCATTGGGTGTGCGAGTTAACAGCCTGCCGATTACGCCAGCCCGCGTGTTGGCCACGCTAGGGAAAGACGTGAGCGCAGGAGCAACCATCGGCAAACCAGAGGTATAACATGAAAGCTTTTCAATACGTCAATGCCGCATCTCCGGCGAGCGCGAAGGATTTAGTGGGGCAGGACGGCCGATACATCAGCGGGGGCATCGATCTGCTGGGGCAGATGAAGGAATATTTGGTTTCGCCGAAAGTGGTGGTGAATGTGAAGTCGCTGCCGGGCCTGAACGAAATAAAACCAGGAGAGCAGGTCTGGACGATTGGCACGAATGTAACGATCGCCGAACTGGAGGACCACCCGGGCATCAAAGAAACCTTTCCAGGGATACAGCAGGCCGCGGCGGAGGTGGGATCACGGCAGATTCGGAACGTGGCCACGGTGGGCGGCAACCTGGCGCAACATTCGCGCTGCTGGTATTTTCGGCATCGGGATGTGCTTTGCCTCAAGAAAGGCGGAGATACTTGTTACGCCCGTCATGGAGAAAACAAATATCACAGTTTATTTACCGGCAATACGTGCATCAGCCCGGTGGTTTCGAACCTGGCGATTGTCTTTGGGGCGCTGGACGCAATGGTGACGGTGCAGAAGGGCAGTGAGAACAAGCGGATGAACATCGCGGATTTGTATGCGGAGGCGTGGCATAATCCCGAGGCCCACAATTCGCTGGAGCAAGGCGATCTGATTCTCAAAGTGGAGGTGCCGGTGCAAAAGATGAAGAGCGCCTATGTGCAGATGAGTGAGAAATCGGATTTTGATTGGGCATTGGTGAGCTGCGCGGCCGCCGCGAAAATGGAGGGGAAGAAAGTCAGCCAGGCGAGGGTGGTGCTGGGGGCGGTTTCGAACGTGCCTTACCAGGTGGATGCCGCCAATAAATTTTTGGAAGGCAAGGAACTTACGGATGAAAATCTGAGCAAGGTGGCGGATCTGATACTCGAGAAGGCGCACGCGCATGCGCATAACGGTTACAAAGTGCCGATCGCGCGGGCATTAATCCGCCGTACACTGCTTAAACTCCAGGCATAAATATGAAGCCAGCTCACATTTGCCGACATTTGCGGACGAAGAAGATGTTCATCCCGGAGTTGGCGCACGAAGCGTTTCAGGAGAGCACGGAACCGGGGCATTCGTCACATTACTGGTGTAATTGCACGCTGACGGAAACCGGACCGGACGACCGTCCCGCGGGAACGGAACGTTGCCGCAAGGAGCGGAACTGCTTCGAAGATTGAAGGAGTGGTAGAGGGCCGGCGTTTGGTTTCGGCGCGAATCCAGCAAGCACCGCCCTGAACTTCCTGATCAAACTGAGGCAGTTTTCTCAATTTTATCTAATCACCGGAGCCTGGCTACGTACGATAATGTTTTCACCGAAGAATGATTATGCTTTGCGACGTGTGTCACGAACGAGAGGCAACGATTCACACCATGTCCAATGCGGATGAAATCCAAAGGAATTTATGTAATGACTGCTTTGAGGCTTCCCGCCCGGCCGAGGCACGTAATTTTGCTGAAGCGTTGCAGACCGGTTGCCGTTATTGCGGTGGCGAGGCGTACGTCGGGGGATGTCATTTAATTGGCGGGGTTCAAAGCAAATGGAGCTCTATGTGCCAGTCATGCGCCGAGGAGTATTTTGGATTTTTGCGTCAGGCATGGCCTGGCTTCGGCGATGGCTTAGTTACTGACGAATTTCTTTCCAGGTTTACTGCCTCTGATCCAAATGCGACTCTTATAGAGGCAGAAGCACACATGAAGAAGTGGGTGGCAGACAAGAAATCACGAAAATGAATTCACGAAAAACTGTCACTCAAGATTATTGTAAGTTTTCAGGAGTGACGCCGAAGGCCTGGTAACTCGGAGGTGAACTATGGAATTCAGAAATTTGGGTGGTTCAGGGCTGAAGGTTCCGGTGTTGAGCTATGGCACGGGAACATTCGGGGGACGAACGGAATTATTTAAGGCCTGGGGGAATACCGACACTAAAGAAGCCACCAGGCTGGTGGATGTTTGTCTGGAGGCGGGGCTGAACATGTTCGATTCGGCGGACGGTTATTCGGAAGGGGCGGCTGAAGAGATTTTAGGGCAGGCCATTAAGGGACGGCGAGATAAAGTAATTATTGCAACCAAGGCCACGTTCCCGACCGGGGACGGGCCGAATGAGCTGGGTTCTTCGCGATTTCATCTAATGCGGGCAGTGGAGGCAAGTCTTCGCAGATTGGGAACGGACTATATCGATTTGTATCAGATGCACGGCTTCGATGCCACCACGCCGGTGGAGGAGACGTTGAACACGCTGGACGTGCTGGTTCGCAGCGGCAAAGTGCGTTATATCGGCTGCTCCAATTTTTCGGGCTGGCATTTGATGAAGTCGCTGGCGGTATCGGAAAAGTATGGGTTGAGCCGCTATGTGACGCATCAGGTTTACTATTCGCTGGTGGGCCGGGATTACGAATGGGAACTCATGCCGCTGGGGCTGGACCAAAAAGTGGGCGCGTTAATTTGGAGTCCGCTGGGATGGGGGCGCCTGACAGGCAAACTGCGGCGAGGCGCGCCGAAACCGCAAACGAGCCGACTTAACGAAAAGGTGGCGCAGGAGAAAGGCCCGCAAGTGCCGGAGGAGTATTTGTATAAGGTCATGGATGCGCAGGACGCGGTCGCCAGGGACACCGAAAAGAGTGTGCCGCAAGTGGCGTTGAATTGGCTATTGCAGCGGCCGACCGTGAGCAGTGTCATCATTGGCGCCCGGAACGAGGAGCAATTGCGGCAGAACCTGGGTGCCGTTGGCTGGAACTTGACCGCGGAGCAGGTGGCGCGATTGGACGAGGCGAGCGCGAGTACGGTGGCTTACCCGTATTGGCATCAGCGCGGTTTTCCGGCCCTGGTGCCGCGGGTAGTTTGAGGACAGAGGCGGATTGGGGACTCGCGGGAGCTCGTTCGCTCCGAGTTGCTTTTATTTAACGGATTTTTTGGCTTAACAAAGGCGGGCGCGGGGGCCTAAGGTGAGTCAATTCCTCATATCCTTATGAAGCGCGAAATCAGCCGGCGAAAATTTCTCCAATCGACTGCTGCAGTGGCGGGAGGCATAGCGACGATTGGACCGGCAATGAGCGGGGCAGCGAATGTGGCGAATAACAAAGTGACTTTTGGGGTCATTGGGTGCAATGGCCGCGGCATGGACCACATTGCCGGGCTGCTGGCGGTGCCGGAGGTTGAGATTGCGTATGTGTGTGATGTCGACTCCCGCGCAAGAGAACGCGGAATTGAGGCGGTTGCGCGCAAACAAGGGACGAAACCGAAAGGGGAGAAAGATCTGCGTCGCATGCTGGAGGACCCCAGACTGGATGCGGTGTCCATTGCGGCGCCCGACCATTGGCATACGCCGGCAGCGGTAATGGCGTGCAAGGCGGGTAAGCACGTATATGTGGAGAAACCGGGCAGCCACAATTTCCATGAGAGCGAGCTGATTGTGGCGGCCGCCCGAAAGCACAAGCGACTTGTGCAAATGGGAAATCAACGCCGGAGCTGGCCGTGGGTGGTGGAAACGTTGGAAAGTCTGCGCGCAGGCGAAATAGGAAAACTGTTTTTTGCACGCTGCTGGTATACGAACCATCGACCAACGATTGGCCGCGGCAAACCCGCGCCGGTTCCGGAGTGGTTGGATTATTCGCTGTGGCAGGGACCGGCTCCGGAAAAACCGTTTCGAGATAACATCCTGCACTACAATTGGCATTGGTTCTGGAATTGGGGGACAGGTGAACTTGGGAATAACGGGGTGCACTCCCTGGATTTGGCGCGATGGGGGTTGGGGGTGGATTTGCCGCGGCGGGTCACGTGCTCGGGGGGGCGGTATCATTTCAAAGACGATTGGGAGACGCCGGACACGGCGGTGGCCACGTTTGATTTTGGCGAACAATACATCGTTTGGGAGGGGCAAAGCTGTGACCCACGTGGGTTTGAAGGCACGGGTTTTGGTGTCAATTTTTATGGTGAGAACGGCACGCTGGCTATTGCCGGGAACAACAGCACTTTTTACGATTTGAACAACCAAGTGCTAAAGGAAATTAAAAGCACGCACGGGGGACCGTTCAATTCGGATGCGATTCATTTTGCAAACCTGGTGGAGGCGATTCGAGGAGGGGGCAAGCCGCTACGGGCGGAAATTGAAGAGGGACAGAAAAGCACGAAGCTCTGTCATCTTGGCAACATCGCCTTTCGCACGGATGGGGCGCTGCAATTTAACCCTCAAACCAGGAAGATATTGGGCGAGAAGACGGCGGCGAATTTGATGAAGAGAGAATACCGCCACGGATGGGAACCGACTGTTTGAAAGCGGCGCCGCTATGAGCAGAGAGCATTCAACGCGAGGAGCGGCCTCAATCTGAAGCATGCCAAGGAGATGGAAAATTGCCATCGGAACGGTCAGCAGCATCTGCGGGATCGTACTGATAGTGAATTTGCTGACGCCGCGCGAACCGCGAGCTGAAGGCAAACCGTTGAGCCGCTGGCTTGCCGATTTGGATGTTGGCAGCACGCAATCAAGGGAGCGCGCGGAAATTGCGTTACGCGGCATGGGAACGAATGCGTTTCCCTGGTTGCGCGGAATGCTGCGGGCAAAGGAGCCATGGTGGAAAGGAGTGGTGCGCTCGTTTAACGCCCATCAGGACGCGGTGCATATTCCGCTGCTGGCTACGAGCACGGTCCGTTATCGGGCCGTGCAGGGTTATCAGATTCTGAGCAGTAATGCGAAGGAGGATGTTTTGGAGTTGGCGCAGATGCTGGAAACGGAGACTGCACCGGAAGTTCGCGCCTGTACGGCACTGGCGCTGGGCGCAATCGGGCGAGCGGCAGTGGCGGCAGAACCCGCGTTACTGAAAGCGGCGAGCGATCCAAATGAAGAAGTGCGCAGGAATGCCCGAGCAGCAATAATGAATGTGCGAATGTCGGTCCCAGACTTGCGCTAGCGCGCTACTGACCACGGGCTGGCAATTTGTAGCTCAGCTTGCGTTGTGCGCCGGCAGAATCCGCGACCGTAAGCGTAACGGAATCACCGGCATCAAAATTCTGGACGAACCAAACTAAAAACGCCCGTCCGCCGAGATTCGCGGTGTTGTCATTCACGGCCGTGATGACCTCGTTTTGGCGCAGACCGGCATCGTAGGCAGGGCTTTTGGGATTTGGGCCCATAAATGGTTCGACGGCCATTTTTCCTGGCTCAATGCCCAGCTTTGCACGGCGGTCGGGCTTGATGGCAAGCGGGAAGAAACCGGGGTACGTGCCGACGATGCCCTGGGAGACGGACATGCGCCAGTCGAGGACGGTTTTGCGCCAGCCGGCATCGACGTGGAGAGAGGCGTTCATCACGGCGGAATCGCGTTTCCACCAAACATCGATCTCGCCAGCGTTGCGGGGTCCCCGCTGGAGGACGCCGCGAAAATCCGCCTGGCTAAACAAGCGTCTTCCGTCCGCCGCGGCGAGGACATCGCCCGGCTTGAGTCCGGCTTTTTCTGCGGCGCTGCCCGAAAGAACATTGGTGACCAGCAGGCCATGGTCGCGAGCGACAGAGAGACCGACATTTTCGGGCAAGGGCCAGACTTCAAAATCTTTATGCTTATCGAATGTTTTCGCGACCACTGCAGGCGCGCGGAGGATATCATTTACCTGATGGCAATGGAGGCACGCCTGTTTTTGCACCTCTTCGTGAGCGCCGTTGAGCCAAACATCGTAACCGGGCAGTTGACGTGGGGTTTTGACCGGGGCGGTGAGCTCCGGCGCAGGGCCGTCGATGTTCCATTCCGCACGACGCGGGTCATAATGATGTTCCAACACCCGTTGCAGGGTGGCGATCAAAGCGGGCTTCGAAATGCGGGTGGCATCTGAAACTTCGTCACGCCCGCCAAAAATGCCGTAAACACGCCCCTCCGGGGACAGAAACCAACCCCACCAGGAGAGGTCCAGGTCCTGGAATCCTTCGACAGGAAAAATGCGAAGGTCGAGTTGCGAGGCATCGGTGAGACGCACGGTGATAAACTGGCGCAGATAAGGATCGAGATCGGACCCGCCCTCGAGAACTTCTTTGTCGAAGGCAGAACATTGTTTACAAGGCAAACACCGGAACGTGACGAAGAGCGGGCGGTTTTGAGCCTGAGCTTCTTTAAGAGCCTCGCTGAGGTCGCTTCGCCAATTGACGGTCCAATCTTTTGTCGCGGGCACTTCACCTTTTGGCGGTCCGAGGATTTCTTTCCAGGGAGCGGGGGCTGCCACGAGGTTCGACGCGAGGAGCAGAATGAGGAGGAGCGGTTTCATAGCAGAAAGTTATTGGAGGCGGGCGCGGTAAAAGCGTTGGGGCAAATTTGCGGAGGCGGGATCGCTGAAAGTAAATGAAGTTGAGCCCGGACCATTTGTACTCAGCGGAATCCAGTTCAGCAGGTTTGCTGAGGCTTCGATGACCACGGTTTGGCTGGGGTCGCCCTGCCACGAAAAGGTAAATTGATTGCCAACAAAGCTGAATTGTTCGAAACGCGGAGGCAGGAGAACAATAACCTGGAAGGTTTGAGTGGCACTTAAGCCGCCTTCGATGGCCGGCCCATCGTTTACGATGATGCTGAGGAGATTCGTGCTCGGGGCGCTGGAGGGTGTCCAGGTAAACATTCCGCTGTTCGGATCGATGCTGGCGTTTGGCGGTGCGCCTGGGCCGAGAAGATAACTGAGTGATTGCGGCCGTGAATCAATATCGGTGGCGCTGGCGGTGAAACTTAAACTCTGCCCAAGAGTCAGGACCTGGTTGCCAACAGGATTGAGAATGGGGGTAGAGTTTATGAAAATATTGTTGGTGCGCGGCGAGACGGAGGTGAGGCGGTAAATTTTATTGCCGCCGTCGGGATAGCGCCCCATGGATTTATCGGAAGCCTGAGGCCCGAAGGTCACGAAGTCCAGGGGCGTACCGTCTGCCGCAAAGAGCCCGATGGCTTCGCCAGCTTTGTCCAATTTGAAATTTACGTGAAGGTCGGCGCGATTCGTGTTGTTTTGGTTGGTTTCATTATCGGCCCAAACCAAAAGAAAACCGTGTGGGGCCAGGAGGTAGTGGTGGTTATTCGGTATTTGAAATTGGAATTTATTGGTAATGGTATCGGTCAGGAAGTAACCACTCAGATCGATTACGTTCGTGCCTGGATTGTATAACTCAAACCAGTCTTCGAAATCATTGTCGGCGGGGTCGGCCAACGAGATGGTATTATCAGCCATCCACTCATTGATGAAGACGGTTAAGGGTGGAGAGGCGATGCTGTTGGAACTGCCAGGCGTGGCAAAAAAGAATTCCTGTCGAGCGAAACTCTGGGCGTCAGGGAATGAACCGTAAGCGTGATTCGGTGCGAGATTACTATACGTGAGGTAATCCAGGACTTGAGGTTGGGAATTGTACAATCTGCTGAGAGCCAAAGAACCGGAGCCTGGGCGCAGGGTAAAACTCGTGTGGAGTTCGGCCAATCCGGAGAGGTTGGTTTGACCGTCAGCAAAAATAACTTTGATTTGATGGGCGCCGATGCTCGCTCCGGCGGGGAATGGCCATTTGGTAAGGTTCGTGTAGTTATCAGAGAGAAAAAGATTCGTAAGGGCGATAGTGTTGGTGGTGGGATTGAACAATTCACACCAGGCAGTGCGCTGTCCGGCGCGGTTGGTGATGCCCGTCAGATTTTCGGCCTGGAGTTCATTGAGCCAGAGTGGTGCAAACGGCGGCAAGTTTGTGCGAACTGAATTGGGAGTGCCAGGGGTGAGGCTGAGAGAAGCACTATTGGTCCTGGGAGCTGGATTTATTGAACCACTGGTTATCCCGGAACCGGAGAGGCGGACTGTGAGAGGACCGCCGTTGGTGCTGGTTAAATACCAGAAGCTGACGGAGTACGGCTGGTTGAGGGTAAGGGCAGGGGAGATGGTTTGATATATGGCGTTGCCGTTACCGGTGCCAGCGGCGGAAGCGAGCACGTGCAGGCTGTAGCTGCCGGTATGGGGGACGTCCGTGGCCGCGACTGTGCTGCTAAAGTTCGGGGTGGTGTTCCAGATTCCCGCCAAGGGAGACTCGAATCCAGGGTTAGCGATCAGATTTGCGCCAGCATCGGGCACAATGCCGGCAACGAGATTAAGATCGTCCACATAGATATCTCCGGCGCTTTGCAGGTAGATGTAGAGAGTCGAACTGGAGGCGGTGCCGTTGGTTGAGAAATAGGTCCATTGTGGAGCGGGTGAATTGATTGCGTTGGTGGGAACGACACTCCAGTTGCCAAGGCGCCAATTATCCTGAGCAGAGTCGATTAATTGGAAGGAACTGCCGGTATTGTTTGCTCCGGATGGCCATGGTGCTGAGGGTTCGTAGCGGATTTTGGCAACTTCGATTTCGTTGGTGCTATTCGTGGCGGGCGGCCGCAAGAGCGTGAGCGTTTCTCCGGCTGCCTTCAGTTGGCCATCAAATTCACCGGCAACGGGAATTCCCCAGCCATAGGCGTTTCCGAATGCGGTCCGGTTTTGGGCAAGCACCAGCAATTGTTGATTGGTGATGAGACTGCCCGGCGGGAAGGTGAAGTCGGCTCCTTTAAGACGCCATCCAGATATATCGAAGGAAAAATTAGTGGAGCGGTTGAACAACTCGATATATTCAGCATCCTCCTGGTTGGGCAGCCACATGAGTTCATTGAAGACGACGGAATTTTCCGGGAGCTCGTTAGGGCCGGTGTAATTGACAATGAGGTTGCTGTTTGCGCCGGACACGGGTTGACCCAAGTGATTAAGACCCTGGATTTGCAGGACTTGAGCGCCATTTGTCAGCGGCACGACGATTCGCCATGAGGTGACATCCACCCACGTGACTTGATAAGCCACGCCGTTAACAGTGATAGTGCGGATGTTGACGGGTGCCGTTCCGGATAAAACGAGGGAGTTTTGACTAGTCGTGATCGTATTTGGTCCGTTGACGGTGAAACTCGCCGACACGGTTGCCAATTGCGTTTGAAGAAAGGAGCGGCGCTGACTCAGCCATGATTTAATGGAATCCGGAGCACTTAAGGGTATCCCATTTGCCTGGAAGGCCGCATATTTTGCATCGAGTAGCGCATAAAGCGCAGTTCCGGGGCCGAGCTGATAAAAGGTGTTAAGCGCCTCGTCCAGGGCGGACCAATAGATGCGGGCAAACGCTGGAAACGCTTCAAAGCGATTCATGGCGGGATCGTTTAAACTGGGAAAAAGGGGAGCATCAACCGGATCATTGAGCACTCCGAGGCCGACATCGAAATCCCAGCACATTAATTTCCAGCCAGAGTTTTTGGGTTTATAGAGAAATGTATTTTTGGCGTTTGGATTGCCGAAAGCATCCCAATAGGAGGCGAGGTCATTCATGCAAAACGTTTTCATCCAAGCCTCGACATCCACCAGGCCTTCAACGACTGGTTGGTAGGCGCTGGCGGGAGCGTTGATAGCGTCGACCAGCGTGAATAATGGCCCGAAATCATTGGGCGGCCTGGGTTCCCAATTCCAACGATATCGTGCGATTTTTTTCTGGCCGCCGGCGGTGGTGAAATTCTCGAGGGAGTTGAGCAAGATTAGAGAACCGATACGGGCGCCGGTGTCATCAAATTCATCCCACACATCCGATTTGTATAGGGTGCCATCTGAATCATCAGGAAACCATTCCTTCACAGGATCCGCACCTGGCTTCTGGACATCGTCGTAGATTGTGCCGCGTTTTGTTCCATTAACGAACAGGTTGATGTAGCGGCGGTAATTGTTGGGCAGGCCGAATTGCTCGAGAAACCAGAACATGAGCTGTTCGCGCTGGTCGGTATTGTCGCGAATCGGCCAATCGAGGATGACCCGCGTTTCACCAAGGAGTGGATCATCCGTTGGGAAATCCAAGGCATAACCGCAGAGCGCGCCCGTCGGGGTAGTGTAACCCGGGGACGTGTAAGGGCTGCCGGAATAGCGGGCGCCGATGTTGTAAATTACGCGATTCGTGCCGTAGACGAAGGTTGCATCCAGGTTTTCGTTGCTCAGCTTTTCTCGGTTGGACCAGGCATTGAAGGAAGCCTGGGTGAGCCAAAAGCGATAAGTGCCAAAGGCGCCGGGAGGAGTGCTTTCGCCCACGCGAACGAGACATTCACGCGCCGGAGCATCAGCGGGGAAATGAGTGGTAACAGGCTGCGGCGAATTATCGGTGGCAACAATTTGAAAGGCGAGCAGAGTGCCGGCGGATTGACCAGGAATCAGGGCCGTATAGATCCCGTCACCGGCAATGGCATCTCCGTTCAATCCATCATCCAACATTGGAATAGCAGAAAAATTGGTTGCAGGATCGCGTCGATAATTGCACACGATAGACTGGATTCCATCCGGAGCTTCGGCTCGGGCCATAACGCGGAAAGGCTGGTTGGCCTGAGGCAGGATCGGGCGGTGTGAGACGTCATAAATCGCTGGTCCAGCATTGGCCCGCGCGGTACTGTTACGAGCCCCGGGGGTACCAAGATTGAACGGCACAGCAAGTCGACCGGTCGCCTCGAGAAAACCGCCTCTAAATCGAAAGAGAACATCCGGTGAACCGCGAAGCCAACGCGCTTTTGCCTGTATGGTCGCAGTTTGGCCGGGAGAGAATGCCGGATTAAGGTACGTGCGGATCCGGTCGGCGGCCTGATTGCCACGCTCAGTTGCGCGGACATGAAGGGCTCCGGAACTGTTGTAACCACCCGAGTTCTGCCATGAACTTGGGCGTTGGGTGCCCTGGAAAACCCAGCCGCTGATGCCTGCTTCGAAAGTGCTGTTGGTTACGCGATTCGGGCCGGTTGGCACAAAGGATTGAATATCATCTATCAAGGCTTCGCCAGGGCCTTGAAGAAAGAGTTGAAGTTCATCCGCGGCTGGGACGGAGGGGTGCCCGAGGTCCAGCAGACCTGTGTTCTGAATGGTTACCCAGGAGCTCTTGGTAGATTCATCGCTGTCCGCCCAGTTTGCGGCCAATCGGTGATTACTTCGAGGGTCGAGCAATTCCAAACTGCTGCCGCCACCATCGGCCCATTGACCCCAGCGACCGCCGATGCCGTAGTTGACCTCGTCGACAGGAATGTGAATTGTGTTTGTGGTGACGAGGGCGGTTGAATTGGTAGAAGTGATGGTGTCCGGGAAGCTAAGGACAAGTCGTTCGCCATTATGGGCGAGCTTGCCTTTGAAATTTCCACGTGTGTTGTTGCTGTTTAAATTAGGGTAATTGGCCAGCAACCGACTTAAATTTTTTGCGACAACGAGATAGGAATCCGGAGCGAGCAGAGTGTTGGAGGGAAATTCGTAATCGATGGCTTCGCTCAGCCTCCAACCACCGAGGTTTACCGAAGTATTGCCTCGATTGTAAAGTTCTACAAATTGGTCGTCATCATCTTCGCTAATGGGGTGGTACATCAACTCATTCAATACAACCTGACTCACTTTAATTAGTGAATTTGGATTGCCGGGAGTTTTGGCGGTCAGGCGATAGAATTGTTCGGCGCCATCCGGGAAGCGGCCTGTGCTTACCCCGTTTTCCTGAGCTTCATAACGAACCGCATCAATGATTCGAGTTGCCTGTGGGTTCTTGAAATACAAGGACTCTCCCGCGGCATTGAGGGCGAAATTTAAAACGTTTTCCGTGTAGTAAACGAATCCCTGCGGTGGAATCGTGACACCTGATGTCACGACAAATTTGTTAGTGGAGGCATCATCAGTGAGAATGCAGCCGGAAATATCGACGGGCACAGTGCTATGGTTATACAATTCGATATAATCAACTTCGGGGAGATCGGTGTGAGCGAGGAATTCGTTAATGACCACATTTTCCAGCGCGCTATTGGGAATGGGGTCAGCGCTGCCGGGAGAACCACCAATCAGGGCACTGGCAGCCCACGAGCGCGGGGAAGCAGCCCCGTAGGAAGGGCGGGCCAGCACCAGGGAGTGGCCGGCACCGTCAGCCGCGATTGGCCACGGGGGTTTGTCCAGATAGGTTATGTCCAGAACAACTCCACCCGAGCATTTGCGGAGTTGGAGCGTGCCTGTGTCATTCGGCAGGATATTTGTAAACCCGCCGACCACATTGGAGATACCGTAGACGAAAGTGATATCTGCGGGGCTAGGCGCAACTGCAAGGTAACCGAGGCCGGGAAGCGAGGTGTTGCTCGGAAAAGTGTAATCCCAATCACCGGTGATGCGAAATCCGCTGATGTCTTCGGAAAAGGGATTGGAATTGTAGAGCTCGAGAAATTCTGTATTACGTCCATCGGGACGAGAAATCGGATGATACATAATTTCCGTAATGCTGAGCCCTGTGCGGCGACTGGAAGGACCGGGAGGCTCGTAGGTCAGTTGCTGTGGCCCAGGATAAATTACGGTGAGAATTGCAGGCGGCGTGCTAGTTACTGTGCCCCAAGGGTTGGAAACAATGACATCGTAACTGCCAGCATTCTGGTTGGCGACGGTGCTGATGAGGAAGACGGAATTGGTAGCGTTTGGGATGGGGCTCGCATTCCGGCGCCACTGATAGGCCAAAGGACGACTCCCTGAAGCACTCACTGTGAAGGTGGCGCTTTCGCCGAGGGAGTTGGTTCGGCTGGCTGGTGGGGTGATGATGGAAGGAGGTGTACCTGGCGGGGGCAACGGAGCGGCGCTGCCGCTCACCTCGACACGCAGTCCGGTGGGACTACCGCTAGTCGTGGCATTGTCGACGACGAAATCCAGCGTGTTTGTGCCATCCACAAAACCGCTATTGATGACGAAGGAGTTCGCGAGGTTTTGAAATTGGCCATCATTACCAACTGCGACGGCGATTCCGTTGAGCAGGATTCCGGTGCCAGAATTATCTGAGGTCCAGAGACCGGAAATCGAAGCTGTGGCGGGATCCAGGCCAGTCAGATCAAACGTAAGACGATAAATGTAATCGCCGGGAGAGTTACCGCTGCTTTCATTGCTTTGCGGCGCGATCCATTTGGAATTGGGACCATTTGCAAGCCATGGAGGAATGGGAAACCCGGAGTCGTTCACCACAAAAGCCGTGGGCCCGGGGAATGAGGGATCGGCGCTTTGAATCAAAGCATAATGTGGATCTGCCGAGCCGGAGGGCAGCAGGCCGCCCTGAGGATTTAAACCGGTATTGAAAAGGCCGGGAATGGGATTTGCGGCAAGCGGAGAACTGGTCGCAAAGAGTCCGGCAACAAGCCAGGCTGCGAGCTTTCGCTTCCTAACTGAAGCGAAGAGTACATCCAAACTCACAAATGCCTTGCGGTAGTCTGAAAGGGGGCCAACAGGGTGACTGTTGGCCCCCGGTGATTAATAAGCTTTATTGCGAGCGCAGACGGAAAAACCTGACGGCATTTGTCGTACCGAGGGTGATCTGATTATTGGGAGGATTGGTAACGATCGGTACCCAGGCGCCAGAAGCAATATTTGTGCGCCCTTCGACCACGAACCCTACATAACCTGTGGGATAAGAGAGTTGCAACGTACCGGTCCCGGCTTTTGCGGTCAGCGTTGGAGGGGTGGTGGAGAATTGAGCCGCTGCGACTCCATACCGTCCAGCTAGGTAGGCATTCACAGTCTGCAATTCGCTGCCCTGAAGCGCATGATCGTAAATCATCAATTCGCCGATGTTGCCTTTGAACATGACATTGAAGTCATCGCGTGCACCAATGTAGAGGGAAGTGCCGTCATCAATGGTGCCATATCCGAACTGGCCAGTGCCATTGGGCAGACCCTGGAAGTAATGCGTGCCGGTTGAGCCATCGACGGTGAAGCCGGTGATGACATTCGTGCCCGTGGGAATTGGGCTGGAACTGACAGCGGCGCTGGTGCCGCGATTATCACCGCGATTGACCTGAGCAAGCCCGGCGGTCGTGAAGAAATAATCAAACGGATGGGGATTCGCGAGATTGCCTTTGCTGGCAATGGTGCGGATGGCAGCGAAGTCGTCCACATTTACCGCGCAAAAGAAGGACATATCGTTTGTGACGCTCAGACTATCCGAGTGAGGAGCTTTCAGATATCGCAAGGTGCCATCGTAATTGAGCATTTGGCGGCCTGCGGCATCAGTGATGAGAACTGGGGACGGGTTACCCACTAATGAATCCTGCGCGGCGTCATTCGCGTTGCCGGATTGATCTGCCCAGGTCGCCACAGTGCCATCGGCATTTGTGGTAACGCCAGCGTCGGCCTTAAGCCACAGCACGCGACCGACGGCGGGTGGATTGGCTGGGGAAGTGCCAATTATGTTGATGACGACCGGAGCGGATGTTCCCAAGGCTCCCCAGAAATCGGTGGCGCGGGCTTCGAGGCGGAGCGAGCCTGGGCTGAGCAAGTCCAGCGGGATTTGGTAAGGAGCGCTGGTCCTGGTGGCGACGAGTAAGCCGTTGGCAAAAAAGTCCACGCGGTTGATGGGTGAATCCGGATCCGTTACCTGCGCACTCACTCCGAGCACTCCCGGAGCGGAAGCGGTTGCACCATTGGTTGGACTGGTTATTGAGATAGTGGGCGGCACATTGGCTACCTGAACCACAGTAATACCCCATTTATTATACAGGTAATTGACGGCCTGCAGCCGTTCAGCATCGGACACGGCGTGGTCATAAATCAGGATTTCTCCGATGTCGCCATTCATTTGAGTGGCGCCATCCGCGCGACGTCCAATGCGGAGAGGGAGTCCGGCGTCAGCAACGTTTGCGGTGATATTACCCGAGCCGGTAACGGCATAGCCGATATACTGAGAAATTGCCTGGCCTGCGGCTTTGAAGCCGACCACAACCACTGCGCCGGCTTGTGGGGCGGAGCCGACCACGTTACCTATGTTTGGTCCGTCCCCGCGATAAACGTTGGCGTTCCCGCTGCCGGAGGCAAAATACCAATCTACAGGCGCTGGACGATTAGCGCTCGTTTTGCTCCAGATTGTGCGGAAGGTGGAATAGTTATTGATTTTAACAATCGCGAAGGTGGAGATATCTCCGGCAGTAAATCCCGCGTTGCCAGCTCCCACCTCAAGGAATTGGTTGTTGCCGTTAAAGCGCAAAACCGGCTTGCCGTTCATTACATTCGGAATGAGTGAGGGGGAGGTGGTTTCATCAACGGCGGCTGCATCGTTGCCATTCGCAGATTGATCGACCCAACTGGTCACCGCGCCTGCTGTGTTCGTGGTTACGCCCAGGTCTGCAGCCAACCAGGTTTTGAGACCGTTTGTTAGCGGTGGGGCAGCGGCGGTGCCGGTGATTGTGAGAGTGACCGGAGTTGCGGTAGTTTGGACTCCAAAATTATCCAAAGCGACTGCGCTGAAGGTGACGGTTCCTGGAGTCAGCAAATCGAGGCGTACCTGGTAAGGCGCGTTGGTGAGCGTGGCATAGGTCTGCCCATTAGCGAGCAAGGTAACGCGCGTGATGACGCCATTCGCAGAGGAAGCCGTGGCACTGAGAGTAACCGTTGAAGGAGCGGGCAATGTGCCAGGGGTGGGGCTCGTAATTGTAATCGTTGGAGGCGGTGTCGCGTTGTAGGGCTGAATAGCATTGTATTTCGCGGCCAGATAGGAGGTCACATTCGTGCGCTCGTCTTCCGTGAGGACACGGTCATAAAGCAGAATTTCGGCGATGTCGCCGTTAATTTGTGTTCCGCCATCGGCGCGGCGACCGATCCGAAGCGGAAAACCGGCATTGGCGGTATTGGTGAGTGCAACGCTGGCACCGTTTGAAACAGAGCCGAGGAAATGTGCCATGATACCGTTTGAGCCGGTAACTTCCATGCCAACCACGGCTACCTGGTTCAGCACTGGGCCAAGCGATCCACTTCCCGCGCCAGCGAAGGTAACGCCATCGCCGCGGTAACCAAAGGGAACACCGGTGCCGGTGTTAAACCACCAATCGACTGGACCGGCAACTCCGGCATCGCTGCTTTTGCTCCAAACGTTTTGTCGAAGGGCAGGGAAGCTCCCGGAAAATCTCGCTACGGCAAATGTTGAGAAATCGTTCGTCAAAAACGAGGTGCCCTGGTCAGAAACTTCCAGCCATTGAGGAGTACCATTGAATCGAACGACCGGTTTTCCATTCGCAGCATTGGCTTGCAATGCCGGAGCGCTATTTTCATCGAGCTGAACTGCGTCATTGGCATTTCCGGATTGGTCCGCCCAATTGGTGACCGCTCCGGTCGCGTTCGTTGCCACACCGGCGTCAGCCGAGAGCCACGTTTTTAATCCAGCAGCCACCGGCGAGCTGGCAGCGGTGCCACTGATATTGACCAAGACGGGTGCGGAGGTAGAGGACCGGCCATAGTTATCGGTCACAACGGCACTGAGAGTGAGTTGACCTGGAAATGCGGCACCGACATTGAAGTTAAAAGTGCTCGAGCTGTTGGTGGTTACGGCTGTTCCAGTTCCCATAGAAACGCCATTGGCGAAAAGAGTCACGGTGGCGGGCCAGCCATCGGAGTCGGAGGCATTGACGGTAACAGGGATCGAGGTGTTTGCCGGCAACGTGGAAGCATTTGCCGGAGAAGCGATGGTGGCGAGCGGCGCGGCGTCGAAAGAGAGGGCATATTTCGGCTGGAGGTAAGTCTGAACGACATTGTAAATGTCCGCATCCGAAAGGGCGGGTTTATAAATGAGGATTTCTGCCACATTACCCACCAGTTGAACTGTGCCGTCCTGGCGCCTGCCGATTCGAAGATTGGTTGCTCCATTGACAGTAACAGTCGGGTTTGGAGCAACGCCGATACTGAAGTCATTGAGAAACTGGCTGGAGATGCCTTCTTTCCAGCGGAAGGACAAAACGTTGAAGCTGCCCACGGGCGGGGGGATTGTGCTTAGGGTGGCGGCAGTTCCATTCCCATTGCCATTGCCGAGGTAAAAGGAGGTTCGACCGCCATTGGCGCTGGCATTACTCCAGAAATCGAACGGCGAGCCTACGCCACCGGTGCATTTGGAAACGACGCCACGATAGCTGGAGAGATTGTCGTACTTCACGACGATTAGAATAGAGACGTCGTCCAGCAGATTATCGATACCATTGGCATTTTGAACCTCCATGTATTGTGAGCCGGTGACACGAACAGTGGCATGGCCATTCAGGGACGCAGGCGCGATGATGGGAGCGCTGCCCACCGTCGGTTGCGTGGCATTGTTTCCGAGGCCTGACTGATCTGCCCAGGCAGTAATTTGGCCCGATGCATTTGTTGTTATGCCGACGTCAGCGTTCAGCCAAAGCTGAAGGCCAGAGGTGATCGGTAAAGTTTGTGCCTGGAGGTCCACTGCGGCAGCCGCAAGCATTCCAATCGCCAAGCATTTTAAGATATAGGGGCTCCTGAATTTCATAATGAAGGTATATGGAAACCGTTGGGGGTCATGAGAATGGATCGATACCAAAGCGTTGGTGACCTGTCACGCCCGAATTTGTAATTTTTAAAAGGAAGCAGAAAAACGAGGCACGACTTCTTCAGGAGCACAGAATCTCCGGAAGGACCTTACGCCAGCAATTGGAAGATTGGGCTGAGATTATCCTGTGAGAAGCGGCTTGTTTGATCTCTTCCTATTCGCTCAGAGCTCGGGCCATTTCGGACCTGATTTGCTCAAGGCGGCGCCTATCAGTTTCGCGTTTAGCTTCGAGAATGGCAGCCAGTTGGGGAGACGATTTGAGGTTCGCTTCGGCTGATTTTTGTAGCTTTAGATCGATCATCTCTTCAAGAAGTTTCACAATTGATTCGGCATTCATAATAAATGCCGACAGCTTAGACAGATCGGGAGATGACTCGTCTATTCGAACAATACCCCAGACATTGCTAGCGAACGCAAGCCGATTCCTCAGGCTTTACTGTAGACTTCAGCACCTTTTTCAACGAACTCTTTGGATTTTTCGGATAGGCCCTGAGTGATTGCCGTCTGTTCAGAAATCCCTTGCTCCGCGGCGTATTTGCGAACGTCTTCCGTGATTTTCATCGAGCAGAAGTGCGGACCGCACATGGAACAAAAATGTGCGAGTTTGGCACCTTCCTGAGGCAATGTTTGATCGTGGAATTCGCGGGCAGTGACTGGATCCAGGCTAAGATTGAATTGATCCTCCCAGCGGAACTCAAAGCGAGCTTTGCTGAGTGCATCATCGCGGTATTGTGCTGAGGGATGTCCTTTAGCAAGGTCAGCGGCATGAGCGGCTATTTTGTAAGTGATCACGCCGTCTTTTACATCCTTCTTGTTAGGCAATCCGAGATGTTCCTTCGGAGTTACGTAGCAGAGCATGGCGGTGCCGTACCAACCGATCATGGCGGCACCAATGGCGCTGGTAATGTGATCGTACCCGGGGGCGATATCCGTGGTAAGTGGCCCAAGAGTGTAGAAGGGAGCTTCCTGGCACCACTCCAATTGTTTTTCCATGTTCTCTTTAATCAGATGCATGGGGACGTGGCCGGGACCTTCATTCATGACCTGACATCCCATCTCCCAGGCGATTTTGGTCAGCTCACCCTGGGTGCGGAGTTCGGCAAATTGAGGTTCGTCATTGGCATCGGCCAAACATCCGGGCCGGAGTCCATCTCCCAGGCTGAAGCTCACATCATAGGCAGCCATAATTTCGCAAATTTCGCGGAAATGGGTATATAGAAAGCTTTCGGTGTGATGGGCCAGGCACCACTTAGCCATAATCGAGCCGCCGCGGGAAACAATTCCAGTAACGCGGTTAGCCGTTAGCGGAACGTAGCGCAGCAATACCCCCGCATGGACAGTGAAATAATCCACTCCCTGCTCACATTGTTCTATGAGGGTGTCGCGATAGACTTCCCAGGTAAGTTCTTCTGCTTTGCCGCCGACTTTTTCCAGCGCCTGATAAATTGGAACGGTGCCGATGGGGACTGGCGAATTGCGGATAATCCATTCGCGGGTCTCATGAATGTTTTTGCCGGTCGAAAGGTCCATCACGGTGTCGGCACCCCATTTGGTGGCCCAGCGCATTTTTTCGACTTCCTCCTCGATGCTGGAAGCGACGGCGCTGTTACCGATATTGGCGTTAATCTTCACCAAAAAATTTCGGCCAATAATCATCGGCTCGCTTTCCGGGTGATTAATATTGGCAGGGATAATAGCGCGGCCGCGCGCTACTTCGCTGCGGACAAATTCCGGCGTAATGAATTCAGGAATGGCGGCATTAAAGGATTCGCCGCGGCTTCGACGAGCAGTTTTTGGAGCTGAGTTCCGCTCCTGTTCGTGTCCAAGATTTTCGCGGATGGCAATGAACTCCATCTCCGGTGTGATAATGCCCTGACGAGCATAATGCATTTGTGTGACCACTTTTCCCGGTTTGGCGCGGAGCGGCGTGCGCCGCAAAGAATTCGGAATGGGGGCGGAGCTGCGGCCGGCGATTGGTTTGTAAGATGAAGTGGTTTGTTCGACATCATTTCGTGCCAAAATCCAAGGGTGGCGCACCGCCGGCAGCCCGGATTCGACGTCGCCGGTGAAGGCGGCATCGCCCCATGGTCCGGAGCAGTCATAGACGAAGAGCGCGGCGTTGGGTTCCGTTCGGTTATTGGAAAGCTTGCTTGGGCTAAGTGTAATTTCGCGGAAGGGAACCCGGATTTCCGGGTGCAGCACTCCGGCTTTATAGGCCCGGGACGAATTGGGCAGCGGTTCAGTGCTTTGAGGTTCAAACGCGCTTTTGGATGCGATCATAATGTTTTCAGATCTGAACACCTGATCCGGAAGCTGAGGAGGGTTAATCCCTTCGCCAGCATTACCTGGAGCAGGTTCTATGGGTCTGCTCCGATACCAATCGAAGCACTCTCAGCCTTTGAGCCGGTAGATGACCGGCTAACTGTTGGCTCCCCGTGACAGTTGAACGGTAAGTGTGCGAAAGAGATCGGTCAAGCCTACGGAGCAGGTGCTTTTTTTAAGTTTTTCCGACGACATTTGACCAATATGGCACCCGATTTTTCTAGTCTTGCCGTCCGGCGCAAGACAGCTCCTGAGTTTCTTCCTGTAGTGGTGTATTGGTTGGAGCGCGCGCTGGATAAATCTGAGAGGCTTCCAGCTTGATGTAATTGAGAATGACCGGCGCTAAAATCATTCCGGGGATTCCCATGAGCCTCTCGCCGAGCAGCAGAGCAAGGAGGGTCATCCAGAAGGGATTTCGGATACGATCTCCTACGATTTTGCTGTTGAGCAGGTATTCCAGTTTGTGGACGGCGACGAGGAAAACCAAGGTGGCGATGGCCATGGTTGGTGAAACCGTAACACCGATGCAAACAATGATAGTATTGCTGATGAGATTGCCGACGACAGGCACAAGGCCGAACAAGAAAGTGGCACCGACTACGACCAGACCATGAGGCAAGTGGACGACCAGCACAAAGATTGCGGTGAGAGCGGTGTTTATTGCGGAGATGATGATCTGGGCACCCATGACCGTGGCGAAGCTCTCGTAAAAGGTGCGGAATCGTTGCCGGATTGCATCGACTGCGAGCGAGTAAAGATTTTCCTCTCGGGAATCACCGACACGGTTTAAATGCGGATCGACAAAGATTCCGAGAGCCAGGATTGCACCGATAATAAGGTAGGCCAGTTGCGAGGTGGCTCCACGAGCGAGCCGGACGAAACTGCCCAAGTATTGTGACTGGTTTTTAACCGTTTCCATTGCGATTTCTTTGAGGCTGTCATAATCCGAAAATGGCAGTTCGATGTGATGTTGTTTGGCCAACTCTATTATTGAGGGGATTGCCTGATCGGAGATTTCGGGCAGAGCGCGAACCAATTGGTTAATGAGGGATCCGAGCCCGTAGATACTGGCCGTCAGGAGCACGATGAACAGCAGGATGGGCAGCCATTTGCCTCGATGCTTAAGGAAATAAAGCTTTTGCAGGGCGAAAAAGGCGAAGCAGGTGGTCACGAAAGCAGTGCCCAAATGAAGACAGCCCACCAGGATAAGAATGAATGCAATGAAACCAAAGGAGAAGCCTGCCATCCTGGGCAGCTTCAGTTTGCCTGAGCGACCGGTCGTCATCCTACTTAATTATCTTCAGTAACTGCTCCTTACTATTACATAAGGAGGAAGCCTTTGTAATGAGATTACAACAAGGTGCCCTTGAGAACCAGCATCGCAATGGTGAAATAAATGATGAGACCAGTCACGTCCACCAGCGTGGCGACAAAAGGGGCCGACGAGGAGGCGGGGTCCAATCCGCAACGGCGGAGCACAAAAGGCAACATGGAGCCCGCCAGAGTTCCCCACATGACTACGCCGATCAGGGAGAAGAAGATGGTAATAGCGATTAGCCCCCAGTGCGAACCGTACGTATGTGAAAACATCGACCAGACGGTGATACGAAGGAAGCCGATGGCACCAAGCAAGGTTCCGAGGGCCAACCCGGAGAAAACTTCGCGCCGCATGACCCGCCACCAATCGCGCAGAGTGACTTCGCCCAGAGCCATCGCGCGGATGATTAAGGTAGTAGCCTGAGACCCGGAATTTCCACCGCTGGAGATGATGAGCGGCAGGAATAATGACAGGACGACAGCCTTTTCGATTTCGCTGGCGAAAAACCCCATGGCAGTCGTGGTCAACATTTCGCTGAGGAACAGAATGACGAGCCAGGGAGCTCGCTTTCGGATCATGGAGACCAGATTTATGCTCAGGTAAGGGGCGCCCAAGGCCTCCATACCACCCAATTTCTGGATGTCTTCAGTGGCTTCCCGTTCGGCAACGTCCAGCACATCATCCACGGTTACAACTCCCACTAAGACGTCGTTTGAATCGACCACGGGCAGGATTGTGCGATCATACTTTTTAAACGCTGCCACGGCGGTTTCCTGATCGTCAGTGGCATGCAAGGCCAGGGATTCGTGGTCGAACATTTCGGCGACGGGCGTATTTAGCTCGGCGATGATAAGGTTCCGGAGACGAACAGAATCGAGGAGCCTCCCTTTATCATCCACGACGTATAATTGGTTAAATGCTTCGCGATCCTTTCCAACTTTACGCAGGTGCGCCAGGACTTCGTTAACTGTCCAGCTATGTTGAATGGCCACGTACTCGGGGGTCATCCGCCGACCGATGGATTCCTTGGGATAACCAAGCAGGTCGGCAGCGATTTTACGCTCCCGAGGAGAAAGCAGGTTGAGCAGTTTTTGGGTTGCTGCCGCGGGGAGCTCTTCCAAAAGTGCGGTGCGGTCGTCGGGGGAAAGGTCGTTAAGAATTTGCGCGACCTGCTCGTTTCCCAGGGCCTGGACCAGCTTCTCTTGATCAGGAAGGCTCAGGTATTCGAATACCTGGGCAGCGACTTGCCGTGGCAGGATTCGGAGGAGTACGGCTTCCTCGTCGGGTTGGAGATCAGTAAAAATCTCAGCAATGTCCGGGGGCGCAAAATCGCATAGGATTTCACGCAGTTGGGTGAAATTGCGTTTCTGAATCAGTTCCACCAACTCCGGTTGGAGTAAATTCCCAATCACTGCGCTAATCAAGCCCAAGCGAACTCAGGGTGCAAAGGAAAAAGGCATTGCTCAAAATGGAAAAAGGGTGTGGGGACAAAGCTTAATTTGTTGGGCTATGGTTAGCGCCATGTTGCGCTTTGGATTCTTCCTGTATGGCAGAACGGATTCCTCTGAGGAACTGCGCAAGCTGGCCACTGTTGAACATGGGGTGGAAACCTACCGTGTCAGAAGTGACAATAGTTGCGAGTCTCGTGCGCGATGACCCAGGAAGAGAAAATCCGGCTGGTGGTTGCGATGACCACCATATCTGACCCATGCAGAAATTGGGCCTACGGCTGGAAAATACTCTGTGAATTGGCGGATATTGATCCGGCAAAAATGCCTGCGCACTTTTTGACGCCCGAGCTCGCAGCGTTACCGGGAGCCACACCCCAACTTCACGAAGGAGTCGCCTAAGTCTGCATTCAATATTTGCAGATTCTCGACAATTCTCCGACTCGGCCCAGCAGATACTTCCCAGCACAAGCTTTTTTAATTCCCCGTTCGGTGAAAAAAGGGCACTTATTTTAGTCGGAATGGCAGCCTAAGGGCGGGATTTCGTCCTCTAACGGGCGAGGACGGAACCTAGTGCATGTTTCCGGAGAGTCGTAATCCTCTTGAACGTTGGCAATTAGATAGTTGAGATCGAATGAGCTTGAAGGCGGCATGATTCTGGCATAGCACCCGCATTGGCAAAGGTAATGTCCAGCCATCGTGAATAAATGCCGTCTATGAATTCATCAATACTACTCACCCGACGAATTCTGCTTCTCGCCAGCGCGATTGCCCTGGCTAGTTGGACAGTTAGCACTCTTGCTGGTGAGAATGTTCCGCATCGGCCATTTGCCCAATGGGCAGATTTGCCCGAGGCAGGTCAATTTGTTGCCGGTCTGGTGTATGAAGAATCAGAGGCATATCACATTTGGGCGAGTGGCCAATATCATAATGTCACGGTCAAAGCAGGCGGAGAGTATTACGGTATCGATTCGCATCTCGGCTATCTGGCATTGCAATATGGGATCAAAGAGAAGTGGGCGGCGGATTTAAATATTGGCTATACCAGCGCCGGTTGGAGGTCCTTCAATACAACGGGCGCTACGGAAAACACATCGGGATTGATGGACATTTCGTTCGGTGTCCGGTACCAGATTTTTAATGAGAAGGACGCGGATTCACCCTGGATTCCTACGCTGACGTTCCGTGCTGGCGCGGTGCTGCCGGGGACGTACGAGCAATCGTTCGCGTTTGCACCGGGCACGCGTTCAGCGGCAATCGAGCCAGAAATGCTCATGCGCAAACATTTTGGCTGGCCGGGTCTGGGTGTTTATGCAGATACCCTTTTTCGATGGAACCGGACGACGCACAATGACCAGTACATTGCGGTGATTGGATTTTTTCAACAGATTAAAGGGTGGGAACTGGCTGCGGGATATCGTCATCTGCAAACGATCACTGGCAGCGATATTGTTTTGAATGGCAATGACATCACTTACCCGAAGGATTTGCGGGAGATAAGCGATGCCATTGAGGCGGGATTCAGCTATACGACATCAGTTCGGCACATCCGGTACGGCTTTCAATCGCGCACCGTAGTGGATGGAAACAATACCGATGCGAAGTTTTGGGTGGGTGGTTCGATAGATATTCCATTTGGCGGCAAGCATGCCCAGTGAGGAAGTATAAAAGCAGCAAGAGAAGGAGCGTAAGGTAAGGTGGGCGATTTGGAGCTGTTCGAAGAATGAAAGAGCAAGAGCCGTCCGTGCCAAATTCGGACCCTGAAACGCTGCGGAACGAGGAGCGATTTCGCAGTTATTTTGAAATGGGAGTGGTGGGGATTGCGGTCACGTCGCCGGAGAAAGGGCTCTTTCAATACAATGACAAACTTTGCGAGATCCTCGGTTATTCGCGCGAGGAGCTTGCCAGAAAAAACTGGGCTGAGCTAACGCATCCGGAGGATCTGCCGTTGGATGCGACCCAATTTCAACGAGTGCTCGCGGGCGAACTTGAGGGATACGAAGTCGAGAAACGCTTCATTCGCAAAGACGGGACGGTGGTTCACGTTCATGTTGCGGGCAAGTGCGTTAGAGCCTCCGGCAGTAATTCGCCCGCACTGGTGGCGATGATTCAGGACATCACGGCTCGTAAGATGGCAGAGGAGGCGCTGCGCAAGAGTGAAGAGCGTTTCGACCTTGCGGTGAGGGGCTCCAGCGACGGCATCTGGGATTGGGATATTCGCACGAATGTTGCCTATCACTCACCCCGTATTCGGGAGTTGTTAGGTTTTGCCAAAGAGGAATTCCCGGATACCCGGGAAGCGTTCCACGCACATCTGCACCCGGACGACCGCGAGCCGACCTGGGCAGCGGTTCGAGCTCATTTGGAGAAGCGGGTGGTTTACGATACCGAATACCGTTTACGAACCAAGGCGGGTGATTACCGCTGGTTTCGAGCGCGCGGCCAAGCCGTTTGGGACGCTGAGGGCAATGCGGTACGCATGGCGGGTTCGATCACGGATATTCACGATCACCTGGAGGCCGAGAGAGCGCTGCGCCAGGCGCAAGCGCAGGCGCTGGTGGCGCAGGAAGAGTTCACCCAACGATTAATCTTCGCTCAGGAAAGTGAACGGCGCCGATTAGCTGACGAACTGCATGACAGCCTCGGCCAGCGACTTTCATTGATCAAAAACCGGGCTCACCTTGCACTCGACCATGCCGATGTGCTGGGCAAATCGGCTGAGCATCTTTGGGGGATTACGGAACTGGTTTCAGAAAGCATACGTGAACTGCGCGAGCTGACACAGAACTTGCGCCCTTTAAAACTCGAACGTTCGGGGCTGACCGAATCTCTGGTCAGCATGGCGGAGCAGGTCGCTCAATCCTCGCGAATTCAGTTCAAGACACGGTTCGAAAATGTGGACGACCTGTTTCAAGGTCCGTCCGCCATGATGATCTATCGCATCGTTCAGGAGGCGCTCAATAATATCATCAAACATTCGGGAGCCGCCTCGGCAACGATTACTATTGAACGTGACCTACGCTGCGTGCGAATTACGGTGGAAGATGACGGGCGCGGGTTCGAGGGGCCGATTGTTTCCATCAAGCCGAGAAATTCATCGGGCATTGGTCTAAGCAGCATCAAGGAACGTGCACGGATGTTGGGGGGAGTGATGTCCATCAGGAGTGCTCCGGGGAAGGGGACGGAACTCTCGGTCGAAGTGCCCGTGCTCGAATCCTCGGCGATATCGCCGCCGGAGTTTGATGGAGAAACGCGTACTGCGGACAACGTCTGATTTCCCGCTGGAGTTCGGATGAAGGCGCCATATGCTCCGAGCATGGCTAGTCAGCAGAGGATCACGGTGGTGATTGTGGATGATTTCCCTCTTTTTCTTGAGGGACTTCGGCACGTGATTGCTTCCGATCCGAGGTTCGAACTGGTCGGGGAGGCCACCAATGGAGAAGCCGCGCTTGAATTGATCGAAAACACCAAACCCGCAATTGCTGTTTTGGATATCAACTTGCCGCGACTCAGTGGCATCGAGATCGTTCGGATTTTAGAATCAAAGAAATTAATGACTCGTCCCGTCATTCTGACCATGGTCAAGGATGAGCAGGTGTTCAACCAGGCGATGAACCTGGGGATTAAAGGATATTTACTGAAGGAAAATGCCGCGCGGGACATCCTGGAATGCATGGCGAGTGTGGCGTCCGGGCAGCCCTATGTGAGCGCGCTATTGACTTCCTTTCTGCTGCGTCGCCGGAGTCGTTCCGAACGGTTGCGGGAACGGCAGCCGAGCCTCGATGATTTGACGCGCGCGGAGCGACGAATTCTCAAAGCAATCGCTCAAACCAAAACGACCAAAGACATTGCGGCCGAATTGTTCATCAGTCCACGGACGGTGGAGTCGCATCGGGCGAATATTTGCAACAAGCTTGAACTGAAAGGGCCGAACAGTTTGTTTCAGTTTGCTTTCGAGCATCGGGATGCACTGAGCCACCTGGTTTGAAAAAATGTCACGGGAGTGAGACTATTTCCAAAGGGGGCGCGAGCGCTGCCCGATTTACTTTCTTAGGTAGTCCTACGTATGAAAATCATGGTCGCTACCTAGAATGAAATGAGTAGTGCCATCGATTAACGCGGTAGGGTTATCCGCTTAAAGTGAGTGCATGTCTGATGCTCTAGATTTGCAGCCCCGGACGGGAATCGTTTGGAGTGGGGCTGTCGTTTGCCAATCTTCTGTCAGGGGCTACCGCAAGCCCTAGCAGTTGCTAACTGATTTCTTCCGCGGATTTGTTCAGATTGCGCCTCCCTCATCCTTGCCATGCCACGAATTCTTATTATTGACCCGGACCCATTCAATTGCCGGAGACTTAAAGAAACGTTGTCCAATGCGGGCTACTTCGTCGATTCGGCTTCCAACGGAAAATTGGCGTTAAAAGAACTGCAGGAACAGCGCGTGCACCTGGTGATTACGGAGATGGTTATGCCGGAGATGGATGGCGTTGAAATAATTCAAACGCTGCGCCGTGACTATCCCAAGATCAAACTGCTTGCACTCTGCGGGGACGGCATCGTTTCGGCGGACCGGTACCTTAGGTTGGCGCGGACGCTGGGCGCACACCAGGTGGTGGCAAAGCCGTACACGCAGGAGGAGATCTTGTACGCGGTCATTAATGTACTGGCTGACCAGGGCTCTGACATAAAGTAGTCGTTCAGAACTCACGTGTGGCGATTGCACGCGAGGAAAATTTACGTTGGCGGCGGGAGGAAGGCCGGGCAATAGTGGGAATATGCGGCCGTTCATCCAGAGGTTATGGTTTATCTCTTGGGCACCTATATGGTTGTCTTTGAGCGTTTCTGGAGTGCTTTTCCCAGAACGAACTTCACTGCCGGCTTTCGTCACGAGCCACAACAGGGCGCCTACGATGTTTGCGGCGAGTCCAACGGAGGCTCGTGTGCCGTGCTATCAGCTTCGAGAGCGCGGCTTGCAGGGAGGATTTCTCCGCAGCACCGGGGCTGGGGCGAGCGATTTCGATGAGGTCAAGTTCGCGCTGAACAGGGAGATGGAAGGGCAGGAGTTCAGAATGCGCAAGGATGGCCATTCCTCCACGGGATGGCAATTCACGCTTCGGGCGGCCGCGCCTTCCCGCGCACCCTCCGCTGGTTGATTTTGCCTGCTCGGTTTTCTTCTCAGGATCGGGTTGTTCCGGTATTCTAACCATGCACTCGCTTTCACTTTTACAAGACCTTGCGGTGATAATGATCGTCGCGGGGTTCGTGACCATTCTGTTTCATCGGATTAAGCAACCAGTTGTTCTGGGCTATATTATTGCCGGTGTTATTATCGGCCCGCACACGCCGCCGTTTCCACTGATTCACGACCAGGAAATCATTCACACGCTTTCGGAGCTCGGTGTGATCCTGTTGATGTTTTCGATTGGGTTGGAATTCAGCCTGCGGAAGCTTCGCCAGGTGGGGGGCTCAGCAGTGATCGCCGCATTCCTGGAGATATTGCTCATGCTTTGGATTGGTTTCCAAACGGGGAAACTGTTTGGCTGGAGCTCGATGGACAGCACGTTTCTTGGCGCGATGCTATCTATTTCGTCCACGACGATCATTGCAAAATCGTTGGCGGAGCTGGATAAAACCAAGGAGCGCTTTGCGCAACTAATCTTCGGCATCCTGATCATCGAAGACATCCTGGCGATCCTGATGCTGGTGCTGCTTTCGGGCATCGCCATGACCGGCAAGCTGAATCCCACTTCGCTGGCGATGACCGTCGGTAAATTAGCAGTATTCCTCGTTGCGGTTCTGGTCGTGGGGCTCATCGCGGTGCCGCGCCTAATTGGGTACGTGGCGAAATTTCGAAGCAATGAAATGCTGCTTATCACGGTATTGGGGCTTTGTTTCGGTTTCTCACTTCTGGCGGCAAAACTGGGCTATAGTGTCGCGCTGGGGGCCTTCATTATCGGAGCGGTCATTGCTGAATCGCGCGAGATTCATCGGATCGAGGTCCTGACGGAACCGATTCGCGACATGTTCAGCGCGGTATTTTTCGTGGCGATCGGCCTGATGATCGATCCCAAACTGATCGTGCAGTATTGGTTGCCTGTGAGCGTAATTACTGTGGCGGTGGTAGTGGGCCAAAGCCTCACGTGCGCATTCGGCACTTTCATTGCCGGTAACGATACCCGCACCTCGTTGCGGGTTGGAATGGGGCTAGCCCAGATCGGAGAATTCTCATTCATCATTGCCGCCCTGGGGGTTTCGCTCAATGTTACGAGTCATTTTCTTTATCCGATTGCAGTCGCAGTGTCGGCGGTTACGACTTTACTGAACCCCTACCTGATCAAGAACGCGGATCGAGCGGTGGGCTGGTTCGATCGGCTGGCACCGCCGAGGCTGGTGCAGTCCCTTGCCGATTACACGGCATGGGTGGGCCAACTGGGCAATGCCCGGCCGGCGAGCATGGCCAGCAAGTTCGCGAGGCGATGGTCGATGCAAATGGGACTGAACGCGGTGTTGATAGCCGCCGTGTTTGCGGGGGCGGCGGTCATCTCGCAGCATCCGCCGGGTTGGCTCGAAAAGTCCGCGTTAAGCATGCAGGCAAGGAACGCGGTGCTTTGGTTTGCCACGGCGGTGGCCTGCCTTCCGCTGCTAATTGCCATATTCCGGAAATTGCAGGCGCTCGGAATGCTGGTAGCGGAAGTGCGCGTAACCCGGGCGCGAGCCGGGGCTCGGACCGAGGCCATTCGTGCGGTCGTTGCCCAGAGTATTGTCATCGCGGGAAGCGTGGTGATCATTCTCTACCTGTTTGTGCTTAGCTCGACATTACTGGGATCGGTCAAGGTCTTTATGGTACTGCTGCCGGTGCTGGGAGTAGTCGCGTTTTTGCTGTGGCGAGCGTTCATCCGGATTTACTCGCGAGGGCAAATTGCGTTACGTGAGACGCTGTCACAACCTCCGCCGCCGCGTGAAGCCGCCACGCCATTGCCGGGGCTGCTGAGTGAGGCGGATTTGGAAACGCTCGAAATATCGTCTGGGTCACCGGCGGCCGGCAAACTCATATTGGAGCTGGCATTGCGCAGCCGTACGGGCGCGAGCATTGTTGGAATCCAACGCGCGGCGGGTGAGCGCATCATCAATCCCGGGCCAGATGAGGACCTGCGGGTGGGTGACACGGTACTGCTGCTCGGGACACGCACTCAATTGGACGCAAGCAAGGCGAGTTTATCGGTGAAAGCATAAGTAGTCTTACTAGACATGAAAATTTGTGCGAAGCCGTTGTTGCACATGCGAAAACCTGCAAAAACTTGCAAAAACTTGCAAAAAGCTGCAAAAACGGGAATGCGGCTGCGGAATTATGCGGGGCGCCAATCTTGAACAGAAGGTAACGAAGTGAACGAAGGAGCTGGGATGCGATTATTTTCGATTGGCGATTTTTGATTTTTGATTTGAGGGACCATGGGGATCCTTAACAGATCCGGATCTCCGGAGCGCAAGATCGCGAAGGAGACGAAGTTAACCAAGAAGCGACAGGAATGTGGCCGCGGAAAAATTTTATATTTATTTTACCTGAGATAGCCTGAGATAGGTTGGGATGAGTTGTCCGATGTAATGATGAGAGAAAAAATATTGGTTTGATTTACTTGGATTTACCTGGATTTGGTTGGATTTGCTTGGATTTAGTTTCTAATGAGGGTGACGCTTCCCAAGCGCGCCAGTAATCCAGCCATTGATTTTCTCTGTCGAGAATTGTTGCACGTGCAAAAACCTGCAAAAACCTGCAAAAACTTGCAACGGGACAGGAGGCAACATGAGTGGGAGGACAAGGTGGCGGAGATTGCCGGGAAATTTTTAACATGAGCAAACTGAGAGAACGGAGATAAGGCACAGAGTGGAGAATGGAGTAATGGAGTGATGGGGGGGTAAGATGACAGGCTGAGTGATGGGTGGGCCTCGTGAGAAAAAATAATGGTTCTAATAGGTTCGATTTACTTCGAATAGGTTCTAATTACCTCGAACTCGGAGTGGGGTGGTGGAGTGATGGGGACCTGGCTTCGCCAAGGCAATGGCTGACAGGGATACCCAGGGGGGTGTACAGGTGTACCACCCGTACCAAGGCCGATAAATATTGGGTTTTTTGTACTTTCAAGGTGTACCATAAGGTGTACCAACCCGTACCAGGGTGTACCGACAACTGGTTGAGAGTTGAGAGTTGAGGGTCTCCGAATTTTTGATTTGCGATTTGAGGGACCGATCGTTCACAGAAGCAAACGAAGAGAACGAAGGAGCTGCAAACTACATAGGGCCAGGCGAAATTCTCGGACCTGTCAAGCTAACCAAGTAGACTAAAGGCAACCAAGAAGGGACTGAACGAGTGATGGAGTGAAGTCATTTTCGATTTTAGATTTTTGATTTGCGATTTGAGCGACGTCTGCGTGACACGAATTGCCACTAATTTATACGAATTCAGAACTGCTTTTCTAACATCAGCGAACAGGTAACGGGGCACGAGTTCGGGGAGGGAGCCGATGAGGGAGGAAATTTTAACATGAGAAGGTAACAAGAGAGAACAGAGAGAGAACGCTAAGCGGAGTGATGGAATGACATTATTTGCGATTTGAGAGGCGGGGTTGAAAGGACTTTAATTGGGGACCCGCGCGGAACACATCCTTTCTCGGGTTGATGATGTCTTGTGGTGTCCGAGGTGATGAGTTGCACATGTCTGAACCGCGATGGGCCGCGATTAAGCGCGATGAGGCGCGATTAACCGCGACGAACCGCGACCAGGCAACCCGTGCTCGTACACCATATATAGTTATTTCGTAAGCGACCGGTTCTCCCCATTCCCTTTGCCGGGAAAAAACTGCTCCGGGATTAAGCGGGTTTCCAGTTTTCTGGGAGGAGGGTAGCCAGTTGGCTCTGCTTCATGGCGGGCAGCCGACGGAGCACGTCGGTGAGGTATTGGGCGGGATCGATGCCGCGGCGCTGGCAGCTCACGACGATTGAGTAGATGACGGCGCTACGCCAGCCGGCTTCAGGGTGACCAATAAACAACCAGTTCTTCTTGCCGATCGCGCTGGGCCGGATGGCATTCTCTGTCAGATTATTATCGATCTCCAATCGGCCATCCTCGAGGTAGCGATTCAGCGCCACCCATTCATTAATGCAATATCTGGCGGCTTTGCCCAGGGGGCTTTCTGGCAGGTTCTGCGCGATAGCCTTCTCCAACTCCGGCAGGAGCCTTTCCAGAATGGGCTTGGATTTTTCCTGTCGCAAGACTTTGCGTTCATTCGGTTCAAGTCGTCGCTCTCGCGCGACGGCTTCCACCAAATATAATTTTCTGAGCTCATCAATAAACGGCGGCGCCTGGACCGGGTGGTCGGGCTCCGCCTCGATGAACTTTCGCCGGACATGCGCCCAACAGCCAACGGGGATTAGATTCTGGCCGGGTTCCTTAACCAGTGAACTGTAAGCGGAGTAGCCGTCTCGTTGCAGATAACCTTTAAAGCCATCCAGCAGTTTTTTGGCCTCCGCTTTGCCCCGGCCCGGATGAAACTCAAACACCACGTTCTGGCGGGGCCGTCCCATCACCCACAGATGGCCTTTGACCGTTTTGCCCTGCACATCCGGGTCCATCACGTTCACCGGCGTTTCATCGGCTTGGACATAATCGCCCGCGAGCAGTTGGCGCTTCATCTCGCGCACAATGGGTTGGAGCGCGGTGGCGCCGTGCCTCACCCAGTCGCCCAGTGTGCTCTTGGGGAGGTTGACTCCAAGCCGGGCAAAAATCTGTTGCTGCCGATACAGCGGCAGGTGGTCCACGTACTTGGCCAAAATCACTTGCGCCACCAGGCTGCTATCAGCGCTGCCTTTGAGAATCAGGCTGGGGGGCAAAGGCGCGATGCTCACGCCGGCCCGACCACATTTGCAGGCCAGCTTCGGCCGAATAATCTCGTGGCGAATCACCTTGGCCGGGATGTATTCGAAGCGCTCACTCTTCTCGCAGCCAATCTCGCACTTCTCTTTACCGCAATGCGGACACACCTTTTCGTCCGGCTCCAGTCGCTCCGTCACTGTCTCCACGCTTTTAATCGCAAACTGCCGACGCGGCCGTGGCTCGGGTGCTTCGGTGGACGGCACGACCACTTCTTTGGTGGCCGGTGCTTCGGCTGGTGGCGGAAACAGCGAGAGTAAAACCTGTTCTTTGGAAAGGGTGCTTTCCTGGGCCCGGCGCTCCGAACTCGGGCCGTAGAGTTGCTTCTCCAGCTGGGCCACTCGCCACTGCGCCTGCTGGAGTTGATTGAAGAGATTAGTGACGATATCGCGCGCCTGTTCCACCGAGGTAATCTCCGGCGCGGTTTTCGTCGTGGCGTTCATCAGTTCGGTGATCTGATCCTCGCCACGATCAAAATGTTCAAAAGATTTTTAAATTATTTTCGAAATATTTTAACGCCGGTACCAACCTGGTTTTTGCCGCACTTCGAGCCCGGAGAGCAGCGCGATGAGTTGCTCGCTACGCAAGCGCGCCGTGTCGCTCTGCGCCTGCCGTGGCCAGGAGAAACGGCCTTGCTCCAATCGCTTGGCGCAGACCCACAAGCCACTGTCATCCCAGAACAACACTTTCACCCGGTTGCGCCCTGCATTGGTGAACACAAACCAATGGCCCGAGAGCGGGTCCTGGTGCAGTACGGTTTGAGTGAGCATAAACAGTTTGTTGAAGCTGGCACGCAAGTCCACCGGTTGCGTGGCCACAAAAATCCGCGTTCCCGAAGAGCAACTCAGCATAGGCGCAGCAGTTGGTCGACCAAGGTCGGGGGCGTGTCCTTACTCATCCGCAATACGGTACCGTTGGGCAGGGTCAACTCCACTGCCCAGGCGGAGCGCTGCGCGCTCCCGGGCAACTTCAACTCCGCAAAACTGATTGCCTCCTGCGCCTGCTTTTCCTGAGGCTTGCTCCCTCGCTGCTTTCGTAGCCATCGGTAGAGTGACCTGTATCCCAGTCCGTGTTGACTACTGAACTCCCGCAGGCCAAGACCTGACGCCAAATACTTCTCTACCCACTCGGCTTTTTGTGAAGCCGTTGGAGTCCGGAATCTTTGGGCTGGTACTTCTGCAATCGCCGCCGCCTCGCTATTTGGTTCGTTCATCAGGCAAGCTTAACAGCCACCTGCCAATCGGGAAGAATGCGGCTGAGCGGATGCCTACATCCTCCAGTGAACCCGTGACAAAGCCGTGACAAACCCGTGACATAAAGTGGAGAACTGGTTTGAATGTTGAGTGTTCAGGGCCCCGAATTTTTTAACATGAGAAGCAAACAGAGTTAACAGAGAGAGAGAACCGAAGGCCGAACAAATTTTGGGCGGCGGGGCGGGAAATCTTGAACATGAGCGAACGGAGGGAGCAGTAGTTGTAATTGTAATTAGTAATCAGCATCTGAAGCCTCACTTTCTCAGTTTGAAAGCTCATCGGAAATGGGCTGTGGCGGAACGAAAGCAGGACTAAAAGGCTTCCCCCCCGGCTCCTCCCCAATAAGCCGTTGCGCCGTTGCAGCACCGTGTTTAGAAGGGTTTACGCAAAAGAAGCCGTTGCAGAGCCGTTGCAAGGTCGTTGCAGAATGCAACAAGCCGTTGCATGAGCGAGTATGTGGAGACCGCAGATAGCCTTAGAGGAGAGTTTTCGCCAGAAGGTTAAGCTTTTAGCTGGAGGAGGGACTTTTGATGGAATTGTGCAGGTAAAGGCGTGAGTGGGAGTCGATGAAGATGAGGTGATACTGGGATGCGAGAAGATCATCGAATCGTCGAAATTGCATGATTCACCTCATTGGGCTATTGGAGTGCTTTTTCGAACTCATCCAGGCTGAGATTGTATTCGCCTTGTGGGTCAATGGTCAGGTCATCCTGCAAGGATACCTTTTTTGCCTCAAAATTAAGAGTGACATTGAAACGATTGAAGGTGAATTTGCGCACCATAGGAGCGCTAGTCGCTTTCTGCTCGCGAATTGCATTCAAGAGCTTGTGGCGTGCGTGAGCATCGCCATCTTCGGAAAGAAAAATGTTAAGTAATTCTGCGTTCATGGGAATGCTATGGGAAACACTGTTTGCACCTGTCCGTTTCGAATGAGGACTCTTACACCGGAAGCAGCCTCGCCGGCCTGACCCGGTCCGATATTTCGTCCCAGATTATACTCGATTTTAAAGCCGGTGGCACCTTGCGGAGTAACGTTGCCATATCGGGATGCCTGATCAACGACGCCCTGAATATCTTGCATAGACGTGCCCTTCGCAAAGCGGCTTACGTCGGGAAAACCAGACTCAAAGGCGTGCCGATAGTTGATGTGTTCAATGGCGGTCATTTGACCGCCCTCCTTGTAGGTGTTCAAAGCACCCCAAGAGTAATCAACCTGACTCGGTGCAGGCAGTGCCAGTCTTGCTCCTGTTCCCCCTCTGCGGCAAGAAATTCGCCTAAGCGACCAAACTGTCCCGTGCTGATGCCCAACCCGCTTTGCGCCGTGCTCGCAGAGAGCCTTATTGCTTTGTCATAGCACAGGGAAGGACTTGGCGACTTGTCATAACAGATGTTGCCTCGATATTGTGCATCGTAATGAAAACTCCGCTCTGAATGGCAAGCGGGCACGTCTGCACGGGGAAATGCGTCTCCGTCTGGCACGGCCATTGCAAAAATGAGCAGCCACAGCAGCCGGATCACGGCGCGAGCGATTGGTTTAATATGGCACCATCCCACTTAAGTCCGAGGTGATCGACGAGCGTCCTGAACATCTGCTTCATAACGTAGCCCTGCGCAGGCTGCAGAATAGCTTGAATCCGAGCGCAACCCTCAGTTCCTCCGGGGTGCCGAGCGGCAATTCGGCTGGCAACGTATTTCAATACCTCAGTCCTCGCTTCGTTGAACGATGCAACCTCGCTCTGCAACATGGACTCGAGTCCCAACTCCCGAAACGCAACTTGTATGAGGTTCTCGAAAAGCACACACAAGGCGATCGTTGTGACCTGTGACTGAACCCCCGCATCGGCCTGCCGGAACAAAAATAAAATTTGAGATACCTCGCGACTCAGCGAAGTATCTCGCTCGAAAAATGCAGCAGCCTTACCCAGGGTGTCGCCGAAATCCCACTTTACCTGGCCTGTCACGGCATTGAATGCCAGACGCTTGTCAAATGGTGCGTGCGAGGTTTTAGCCAGCTTGGAAGCGGCCATAACTCTTTCGGTCAATTTTTGGCCTGCACACCAGTAGGAGGCTTGAAACGGCCAGGCGTGAGTCCCCGTCATAAGAGCTAGGCCATTCATGAACGCGTGAAATCCCTCCCAGTCCGCATCCTCGCCTTTGGAAAGATATGAATCTTTCGAATTTAGCGTCACTCTAACATCATTATTTTCTTGTTTGGTAAGAATGAATTTAAAAAATCCCGTTTCCCCTGTGGCCTCGGTGCCTTGCTTTGATGAAATCCATGGATACTCCATCAGCGTGGCTTGGAATGAAACGTCTTGCTTTGCATCCTCTGCGACATTTCCGGCCGGCCCCGGCTCCGCGTTGGGGGATTGCTGCTCAGGGGCATGAGTTCTCCAGAATTCGTGGCGGTCTGCTCTCGACATCGCGTCCCATCCAGTGGGAACAAGATGAATGGGATTCAGCCGAAATTTGCAGCGCCTTATTTCACCTGGCAAGGACAATGACTGCAGTCCCGCTGGGCCAATGTGCTCGCATCGGAATCCCAACTGATCCTCGATGATCCCTGATAGCCTCCAGGTATCTTTTTTAGTGTAGATTCCTGAGCGAAGCTCCGGCAAATGCTCACCCGGACGCAGCGTGACCTTCACTTCGAAGTCTTCTCGCGTGATTTGGAGGATTCCTTTTCCGTGGAATTGTTGATCACCGGTGTCAATAACGACATCGTCCACGCGCAGCTTATCACCGCCGTCGCGGACAATCCCTATAAAATCGTCTGCTGTCATCGAAGACAAAACTCAACCACAACCATCATAGAAGCAGCATTTCCTTTTCCTGACAATCCGAGACAAGCTTCAAACAGCGCGAAAATAAAATTCAACTTCTTTTCGTTTTGCCGAGCATACGACAGCGTTCTTCACGGGGATGAAAATGTAGGATAAGAGATGGACTCAAGCCTTACATGGGAGGAAGCAGCTATTTTCCGAGAACACCGTGCAAAGTGGAGGGCCCTTCCAGCTCTATTCGTATCGAGCCCATTCATGATCCTTTCAAACCTGCTTTTAATTACTCTATCCGCCGATACGATGTAGAAGACGATGTTATCCATTAAACTGCGGCCGGCGATTGCGTCCGAGCGAGAGATTCTCGAGGGGCTGCAATGGAGGGCGTCGCTGAAGAACCCAGGGGACAATGAGGCGCTGCTGGCAAATCGGGATGCGATTCAGCTACCCGTTGGGCAAATCGAAGGGGGCGGCGTTTTCGTGGCAGTAGTTGCCGAAGCAATCGTGGGTTTCGCGGCGATACTTCCACGCGAAGATGGTGATTCGGAACTGGATGCGCTTTTCGTCGAACCCGAGTTGTGGCAGCGCGGCATTGGTCGTGCGTTGGTTGAGCATTGCTGCGGAGCGGCCAAGGCGGCGGGAGGGCAATCGCTCCACGTTCTGGGCAATCCTCACGCGGAAGCGTTTTATCGTTCGTGCTGGTTCGCGATGCTGGGGACGAAGGCTACGCGGTTTGGGGTGGCTTTGCTAATGAAGCGGAGCGTCTCGTAAGGTGCTGCACTGGACGGGAGATGAGTATCAGTGAGCCTGGATTTTCGCGACCTGGCCAGTGGGCTTTTGGGGCAGCGATTGCTTGATTTTGGCTTGCGTTTTGAGCCCCAGACCATGAGATTGTGTCCCCTTTATGCAAACTGAAGCGGTTGATTTGCCAGTGTCTCACAAAATGTGGGCCTGGTTTGAGACGAATAAAAAGCAGGCGGGCTGGGCAGCACTCGCAATCATCGTGGTGAGCTGCATTGTTGTGTATGTGGTGTACCAACGCGACCAGAAGCAAGTGGACGCTGGAGAGGCGCTTTCGAGCGTCACGATTCCGCAAGTCACCGGCTTGAGGCAAGGGGATGTGACCCCAGCTTATATGAAAGTGGCGTCGGAATATCCCAAGTCACCGGCCGGGCTGCAGGCGTTGCTGTTGGCGGCGGCGGAACTGTTCGAAAAAGGAAAATATGCAGAAGCTCAGCAACAATTTGAACGGATTGTTCGCGAACATCGGGAAAGCCCTTTGCTAAGTGAGGCCATGCTGGGAGTAGCTGCCAGTTTGGATGCGCAAGGGAAGACGGCCGAAGCCACAACCGCTTATAAGAATTTAGTCGACCGGCAGCCAAACGCGGTAGTAGCGCCGCAAGCGCGATTTGCCCTGGCCCGGTTGTATGAAGCGAGTGGAAAGTTTACTGAGGCACGCGGGTTATTTGAAGAGGTGGAGCGAAGTAACCCGTATGGATCGCTTGGCTCGGAAGCAGGGATTCGCCTGGAAGAGCTGAAAAGCAAGCATCCCGAAGCGTTTCCGGCACCAGCGCCGCTCTCGACCAATGGGCCGTCCTTGACGATTCCCACGGCGCCGGTCACGCCGCCAAAGACGCCGTAAGCTCCTGACGCAGATTTCAGGGAACCGAGGCAGGGATAGTGGTTCATTTCGACGCTCCCGATGTGTCTACCAAACACTCTACGGCTGTCTTAACATTTTCCGCATACGCATGAAGCTAACGATTATTGGGACTGGTTACGTGGGGTTGGTTACAGGGGCCTGCTTTGCTGAAGTTGGGCACCAGGTCACGTGCGTCGATAACGACGCAGCCAAAGTAAAGATTCTGCAAAGTGGTGGCATCCCAATTTACGAACCTGGGCTGGAAGATTTGGTGACGCGCAATGTTGCCGCGAAACGCCTGAGCTTTACGACCAGCACGGCAGAAGGGGTTGAGAAATCAGACGTCATTTTCATTGCGGTCCCAACGCCGCCGCTGGCTGATGGCGCAGTAGACCTGAGCTTTATTGAGAAAGTAGCACGGGAGATTGCGGCGGCGATGAGCGCCTATAAGATCATCGTGGATAAGAGCACGGTGCCGGTTCAGACCGGTGACAAAGTGGCCGAGACGATCAAGCGATATTGCAAGGCACGCGTGGAGTTCGACGTGGTAAGCAATCCAGAATTTCTGCGGGAAGGATTTGCGGTAGAGGACCTGATGAAACCAGACCGCGTGGTGATCGGGGTCCGTTCCCAGAGGGCGGTGGCGGCGATGAAGCAGATTTACGAACCGTTCAAGGCGCCGATTATTGTAACGGATATTAATTCGGCAGAATTGATCAAGCACGCCTCGAACTCTTTCCTGGCTTTAAAGATCTCCTACATCAACGCGATCTCGGTCATTTGCGAGGCGACGGGTGCGAACGTGCAGGACGTGGCCAACGGCATGGGCATGGATGAACGCATTGGCCGCAGATTTTTGAATCCGTCACTGGGTTTTGGCGGGAGTTGTTTTCCGAAAGACCTGAGCGCGTTTATTAAAATTGCGGAACAGGTCGGCTACGAATTTCGGTTGCTGAAGGAAGTGCAAGCGATCAACACCCAGCAGATGGAGCGCTTCGTCAAAAAAATGCAGGACACCCTCTGGGTGTTGAAAGATAAAACCATTGGGATTCTGGGATTGGCGTTTAAGCAGAATACGGATGATGTGCGGATGTCGCCGGCGATTGAGCTTTGCACCCGGCTGCAGAAGGAGGGGGCGAAGTTGAGGGTGCACGATCCGAAGGCGATGGAAAAAGCCCGGGCTTTGCTGAACGAAGTCACTTTTGTGGAGGAGATGAACGCGGTAGCCGAGGGTTGCGACGCGCTGGTGATTGCCACGGAATGGGATGAGTTCAAGAAACTCGATTTAGAGCGTGCTCGCAAGGAGTTGACGCATCCAATCCTATTCGATGGACGCAATTTATTCGATCCGGCAGAGATGGAGCGGCTTGGGTTCATCTATAAGAGCATTGGACGTTGAGCCGGCAGAAAGATGCCGAGGCATGGAGGAAAGCAAGACGATCCGGGTTGCGGCGGGGCTCGTTTTCAGAAAAGGAAAAGTATTGGTGGCTCGGCGCTATGCGGATGCGCACCTGGGCGGACTATGGGAATTTCCGGGCGGGAAACTTGAGCCAGGCGAAACCTTCGAGCAATGCCTGGAGAGAGAATTGGTAGAAGAATTGGGGATCGTGGTGCGGGTGGAGGAGCTAATGGAGACGCTCACGCATGAGTATCCCGAAAAGACAGTGCACCTACGGTTTTACCGGTGTAGCTGGTTGAAGAATGAGCCAGAGGCGTTGGGATGCGCTGAATTCGCCTGGATAAGGCGAGAGGAGTTAGAGATTTATCCATTTCCGGCGGCAGATGCGCGGCTTTTGGAAAGATTGCGCGCATCGCCGCAGTTGTGGGCTAATCAGGACTAAGGTTGCACGCTGACCTCGCCGCTTTGATCGGTGGTGGTGAAGTAGCCGGAGCCGACATTCTGATTTTGCAATACGACTCCGTGGAAGGGAAGTGAACGCTTAGTTGCAGGATCAGTAGCACTGCCATTAAACATACCCGTCGTCATAGAGAAACTGAGGGTCAACTTCGTCTCTCCCAGGTTGTTAATTTTACCATCAGACCGGAGCAAGATTTCATTGGAGATGGAATCCGGCAAATCGCCGCCTGATAAGGAGATGAAACCATCGCTGAAACCGAGAATGGGATTTCCCAGACCGGGCCGGGCGAAACCAGAACCCTGTATGCCGCTCACGACGGAGAACCCGCTCTTATAATACTTGGCTTTCAGGAGAACGGGTTTGTTCCAGGCGGCAGAGCCGGTAATTCCACTATTCCCGTTAAATTGGGCCCAGCTATAAAGGGAGCCTTGTCCGCCGTAGAGGCCCACATAAAGAGGCCAGCGTCCATCCGCAGAGACGTAGGTGGATTGGCTGATTTTGGTGCCATCGGCAAGAGAGCCGCTAAGAGTTAAATGACTTTTTGCATCAACGGTCACAACGGCAATACTATTCCCTCCGGGTCCACCTCCAATGGCAGGGATGACCATGGTGTAATGTCCCAGGAATGGTGAGATCGCGTTACGACCATCGAATTGCGCACGGTCAGCACGTATGGTGGCGGTCCAGTCGGGTCCAGCCACGGTGCCGGTGAGGTGATTTCCACCTGCAGCCAAATCAATCGTAAACTGCAGTGCGAGGCCACCACGAGCGACAGCATTCGCGGTTCCATCGGCATTCAAGGTGCCCGTGAACGAGTACTGTGTCGTGCCGAGGCCGAGCTTACCGCTGAACTTACCTTTGGTGGAAGTAGTGACTGCGATCGAGCCGGATGCCTGGGGAGAGCGACCATTCGAACCGTCCGAGAACAAGCCATAATAGGTGGCTGCGAGCCCGACAGGGCCGCCTCCTCCGCCTCCCCCGCCAGAGCTACTGCCGGGATCAATCCAGCGTTTGATGGCATTGTAGGTGACGTCGAACCGGCCGTATTGGTCGGGTGATGAAGGACTACTACAGGAAGAGCCCGGGCCATCAAATCCACCATTGAGCTGGCCAATGATTTGATGACTGCCGTTAAGGAGCGGGCTGCCGCTGCTTCCAGGTTCCGTAACGCCAGTGGACCAGCGCACGGCCCAGAAATCGGGATCCGTAGCGTAATACTTACCAAAACTGATTCGTTTGTAGGAACCATCCGGATGATGGATCCCGACGAGGGGTTCGTTAGCCGAGGGGGGATTGACGGACCATCCCAGGAAGGAAACACCGCCAGGTGCGGCATGATGCAGTTTCAAAAGACTAAAATCGCTCCCGGTATCCGTGGCCAGGAGATCGGCGCCGCCCACTGTTTTCGGCACGCTGGTGATTGAAGGCGGCGTGCCATTGCAGGATGCCGTTTGAAAGAACCAGTAAAATTCAAGCGAGGAGGCAACACCCTGGCCGGGGACACAATGATGGGCGGTCAGAAAATATTCCGATGAGGTGGCTTCCGTGGAGGCAATGAGGCAGCCGGTACAAAGATAAGTATTGCCCCCCTGAACGTATGAGATCATGGCGACACCGGCAGCTTCGTTCGCGTAGGCGGGATAGCAGGACACATCTTTATGACAACTGCCTTCCTTGAGATAGCTGGTTTGCACCGGGGCGTTGTAGATGTGAGATAGACCGGAAATCGTAAAAGTAACCGAGGAGGCGTCGGTGCCGGGCGGCAGCTGACATTCGATGACAGCCTGTTCAGCAAACAACGTGGAAGTCCAAAAATCTCTGGCGAGAGCACCGGCATCCGCAGATATGTTTATGTTAGCGGCGGTGGGCGCAGCAGGATCGTAGATAACGATTTGAGCACCTGAGGGGAGTGAAACATTTTCAAAGTGGAGGCGGAGTCCGAGTGCACCGGCAGAGCCAACTTCGACCGAGGCAACTCGCCATCCATTCGGCAAGGTGCTCCAGGAACTCGGCGCAGCGTTTTGGTTAATGCCAACGGGTTTATCGAGATTACGGCTGAGACCGATCTGCAAACGGCTGTTGTGCTCCTGTGCGCTTAACTTATCGGCGGCCTGCAGCATGTCTGGAGACAGGAGCGGCAGGATGTTGACCGCTTGTGGCCGCGACCAGGCCAGTGAGGGATCCAGGGGGAAGGCGGCTGGAAGCGTTGATTGCGTGGTTACGGGTTTCGTGTAACCCCGGGCTTCAGCGACTCGGGTTCCCGAGGGGACAGGGGCCAGCAGGGCAGAGCCGGCGTTGACCAAGACAAGAAAAGTGAACAGGCACTTCTTCATAGGTTTAACATGTTTTCTATCAGACACAGACCCGTTGCTGCAGAGGCAATTAACCCTTTACAGCTGTGTCGAGCACCCGTTTAGCACTTATGTTCGAGTCTCTATATGGGGTAAGTCCCGCCAACATGCAGCAATATTTAAGTACTAAGAAAACGGGCGTTGGCCACTTCAATTTGCGGATGGATCCGCTTGCCGAAAAGCAGCGTTGGAGTTTTGACAAAGTGGCACCCGGCGTTCAAAAAATATATCTTCCATTCGGGAACGCTCCAAGTAACTTGGTGGTTACTTATGGCTAAGTCAAAGGCCGCTCACGTAATTGAGGGGCAAACTTCGAAGCGGGATCCGGAGCGGACCCAAGGACGGATTTTGGAAGCCGCATTCAAGGAATTTGCGGCCAAGGGATTCGCCGGGGCGCGTGTGGATGCCATCGCACGCCGGGCGCAAATCAACAAGCGGATGCTATATCACTATTTTGGCGACAAGGAGGCCTTGTTCCGGAGTGTGCTAAGGCGGAAAATTTCAGAACGTGAAGCGTGGGGTGAGCTGACACCGGATGATCCGAGCGAAAGTCTGCCCTATTGGTTTCGGCTGGCTTTTGGCGATGCGGACTGGGTGCGGTTGCTCGAATGGGAGGCGCTGCAATTTGGAGAGAAGCCATTAATCGAAGAGAAAAAGCGGAGTCAATCCGTGGCCACGGCACTGAAGGCTTTGTCCGCGAGGCAGAAAAGTGGGGCGGTGACTGACGAGTTCAATATCAGGGAGATGTTGCTCGCCATGGTGTGTTTGACATGGTTTCCCGTGGCCTTTCCCCAGCTAACCCGTTTAATTACGGGAGAACGGGTTTCCACGCCCAAATTTCAAGCATCGTACGCACTTTTTTTAAAGAAGATGGGCATGGCTTTTCAACGGGCCGGAGTGGATAGCGCGGCGGGAACGGATGTAATGAGGGCGACGGCGATATGAGGAAGCATCAGACTTTGATTGTGAGTGTCTTGAGCGGCGTGCTTAGCGCGGCGCTGCTGGCAGGGTGTTCGGAAAAAGGCGGAAACTCGCAAGCGACGAAAAGTGCAGGAACCAAAGCAGCGGTGCCGGTGGTCGTTGCCACGGCCGAAACGAAAGATGTACCGGTGGAATTGCGAAACATTGGAAATGTGGAGGCATATTCAACCGTAGTGATCCGTTCACAGATCACGGGGCAAATTGTTAAGATTCATTTTCATGAAGGCCAGGAGGTGAAGGCAGGTGACATGCTTTTTACGGTTGATCCGCGGCCGGCACAGGGTGCATTGAAGCAGGCCCAAGCAGATTTAAAAAAGGATGAAGCGCAAATGGTGAGTGCTCGTTTGGAATTTGAGCGCACCAAAAAGCTTTTGGAGAGTAACATTGGGACAAAAGATGATTACGATAAAGCGCAGGCCAATTTTCAATCCCTACAAGCGATGGTGATGTCTGACGAAGCATCGGTTTCGAGAGCGACGCTGAATTTGGAATTTACCAGTATTCGTTCACCGATAGACGGGCAAACTGGCAATTTGCAGGTCAAGGAAGGGAATATCGTTAAAGCGCCCGATGACACGTTAGTGACGATCAACCAGATACGGCCGATTTATGTAACCTTTTCGGTGCCGGAACAGGAGCTGCCAGGAATTCGACGACGGATGGCTGAGACGAAGCTGATGGTGGAGGCGCAACTCACAGGTGACGCGAGTGACTCGTCCCATGGGCAGTTGAGCTTCATTGATAATGCAGTCGACACAACCACTGGCAGGATCAAACTCAAAGGAACTTTTCCAAATTCGGACAATCAACTTTGGCCCGGACAATTTGTGCAGGTGGGGCTGACGCTGAATGTCATAAAAGGCGCGACCCTGGTCCCGAGCCAGGCGATTCAGGGGAGCCAATCCGGTGATTTTGTATTTGTCGTCAATTCGGAGTCGATCGTGGAAAAGCGTGCGGTAGCCACAGGTTTGTCACGTGGCGGGTTTACGGTGGTCGAAAAAGGGGTAAAGCCGGGCGAAACCGTGGTAATCGATGGACAATTGCGATTAGCGGAGGGTTCTAAAGTGGTCACCCAGGTGCAAACGGGAGCGGAATCCTCGAACAAACGGCTATGAACCTGCCCGAGGTATTCATTCGACGACCGGTGATGACGACATTGGTCATGTCCGGGATCCTGTTATTTGGGCTGATCAGTTACCGATATTTGGCGGTGAGCGATTTGCCGAATGTGGATTATCCGACAATCCAGATTCAGGCGAGCCTGCCGGGAGCGAGTCCGGAAACGATGGCTTCCGCAGTGGCGACGCCACTTGAGCGGCAATTCTCGACGATTGCAGGAATCGATTCGATGTCCTCGGTGAGTGCGTTGGGGCTGACACAGATTACGATTCAATTCAGCCTGGAGCGGAGCATCGATGCGGCGGCGCAGGATGTGCAGGCGGCGATTGGGAAGGCCGCGAAGCAATTGCCACCGGGAATGCCAACCCCGCCGATCTATAACAAGGTGAATCCAGCAGACCAACCGGTCCTGTACATGGCATTAACCTCGGACACTTTGCCGCTTTCCACGGTGGACGATTACGGGGAAACGCTGCTCGCGCAGCGAATCTCGATGGTCAACGGAGTGGCGCAAGTTTTTGTGTATGGAGCGCAGACCTATGCGGTGCACGTACAACTTGATCCCAATGCGCTCGCGGCACGCGGTATTGGGATTGATGAAGTAGAACAGGCTATAGGCAAGGGCAACGTGAATCTGCCGACCGGGACATTGCAGGGTCGGAACCAGTCTTTCACCGTTCAAGCGAACGGACAATTAATGAAAGCGGCGGATTACCGGCCTTTGATTGTGGCATATCGACAAGGGCGCCCGGTGCGGTTGGAGGAATTGGGACGGATTATTGATAGCGTGCAAAACGACCGGATCGCGAGCTGGTATAATAGTTCACGGGGTATTGTGCTGGCGATTCAGAGGCAGCCAGGGATGAACACGGTGGAAGTGGTGGATAGCATTCGCAAACTGCTGCCTGAGTTCCGGGCTCAGATTCCGCCCTCCGTAAATCTGGATACGCTATTTGATCGGTCGCAATCCATTCGAGAATCCGTGCGGGATGTGCAGTTTACGTTACTGCTGACGGTTTGCCTGGTAGTGATGGTCATATTTTTGTTTTTGAGGAATTTATCCGCGACGATCATTCCGAGTTTGGCGTTGCCAATGTCCATTGTCGGGACTTTTGCCGTGATGTATTTGCTGGGATACAGCCTGGATAATTTGTCCTTAATGGCGCTGACGCTTTGTGTGGGCTTCGTAGTGGACGATGCGATTGTGATGCTGGAGAACATCGTGCGACACATGGAGGAGGGGGAGCCAGTATTTACGGCAGCGCTGAAAGGCTCGCGCGAGATTGGGTTTACCATCATCTCGATGACCCTCTCGCTGGCGGCGGTGTTTATTCCGGTATTATTTATGAGCGGCATCCTGGGACGTTTGCTGCACGAGTTCGCGGTGACCATTATGGTGGCAGTGCTCGTATCCGGTTTTGTATCACTGACGCTCACGCCCATGTTGTGCAGCCGGTTTATCAAGCCGCCGAAGGAACAGAAACACGGACGCGTTTATGCGGCCTCACAAAAGGTTTTCGACGGGATGCTTCGCGTGTATGACGTGAGCTTGAGTTTCGTGTTGCGACACAAAGCCCCAACGTTCCTGCTCTCGCTGGTGGTTTTGGCGGCAACGATTGTGCTTTTGATAAGAATTCCCAAAGGATTTTTTCCAAGCGAAGACACAGGGCAAATATTCGCGATCACGGAGGCGTCGCAGGACATTTCTTTCGAAGGAATGAAGGAACATCAACTGGCGCTGATGAAAGTGGTGAATCGCGATACGAATGTGGTGGGATATATGTCCTCAATCGGAGCCGGGGGCTCCACGGTGAGTATGAACAGCGGAAGAATGTTTATGCGGCTAAAGCCGCGGAACGAGCGTCCGCATGTGGACGCTCTAATTCAAAAATTCAGGAAGGATTTCGCCCAGGTACCGGGAATAAATGTGTATCTGCAGAATCCGCCATTAATCCGGATTGGCGGGATGCTGACCAAGAGCTTGTATCAGTTTACGCTGCAGGGACCTGACCTGCAGGAATTGTATCATTGGGCGCCGCTGGTTCAGGCGAGGCTCGGCGGGTTGCCGGGGTTTCAGGATGTGACGACGGATTTGCTAATCCGAAGTCCGCAAGTGAAGGTGGATATTGACCGGGATAGGGCGCATGCGTTGGGAGTCTCTGCGGGCCAGATCGAAACGGCGCTTTATAACGCTTATGGTCAGCGGCAAGTCTCCACGATTTATGCGCCAGTCAATCAGTATTGGGTTATCATGGAGCTGCTGCCGGAGTATCAACGCGATCCGGAGGCGATGTCTCAGTTGTATGTGCGGTCTGATTCGGGGCAATTGGTGCCGCTGAAAGCGGTGGCGAAACTTTCCCGCACGGTGGGTCCTTTGACGATAAATCACGTTGGGCAACTGCCTTCGGTAACAATTTCTTTTAACCTAGCTCCGGGGGTTTCACTAGGGACGGCGGTGAACGATGTGCAGCAGGCTTTGCTGGAGCTGCATTTGCCGGCATCACTCAGCGCGAATTTTCAGGGATCGGCGCAGGTATTCCAGGCTTCGGTGAAGGGGTTGGGAATCCTATTGCTGATGTCGATTTTGGTGATTTATATCATTCTCGGCATTTTATATGAGAGTTTTATTCACCCGATAACGATCCTTTCGGGCTTACCTTCGGCGGGTTTCGGTGCTTTGCTGACGTTAATGATTTTTGGCCTGGATCTAAATATCTATGCTTTTGTCGGGTTAATCATGCTGGTGGGAATTGTGAAGAAGAATGCGATTATGATGATTGATTTTGCGCTCGAAGCGGAGCGTCAGGGGCGGACGCCTTTCGAAGCCATCTACCAGGGCTCACTGTTGCGATTTCGGCCGATCATGATGACAACCATGGCAGCACTCATGGGGACGCTGCCGATTGCGTTGGGGATGGGTGCGGGTGGCGAGTCGCGCCGGCCGTTGGGACTCGCTGTGGTGGGGGGATTGATTGTGTCGCAACTGTTAACCCTTTATATCACACCGGTGATTTACCTTTACCTTGAATCGTTGCAGGTTTGGATACGGAAGAGATTTTTGAGGAGACACGTGGCGCCGAGCCCAGCCTCAGGAGCGGCGCAAGCGGCATGAGCGCAAAACGCGGGAACGGAGGGAGCGTGCGTTGGGGAATTTTGGGAGCAGCCAACATCGCGCGAAAGAACTGGAAGGCAATCGCCAATAGCGGCAATGGGACCGTGAGCGCGGTAGCGGCTCGCAGCAGCAAACGGGCGGAAGAATTTGTTGCGGAGTGCCAGGCGCGGGCTCCAATGGCTAAAATACCCAGAGTGGCAAGTGATTATCAGGATTTATTGAATTCTGCTGAGGTCGATGCGGTTTATATTCCATTGCCAACAGGCCTCCGAAAAGAATGGGTCATCCAGGTTGCACAAGCTGGAAAACATGTCCTCTGCGAAAAACCTTGCGCAACGAGCGTAGCCGAACTCCATGAGATGGTTGAGGCATGTGCTCGGAATGGAGTGCAATTTATGGACGGGGTCATGTTCATGCACAGCGGCCGATTGCCAAAGTTAAGAGCTGTACTGGATGATGGGGAGAGCGTTGGAAAAGTCCGCAGGATCAGCTCGGCGTTTAGTTTCGGAGCTACACCAGATTTCTACACGAGCAATATCCGGGCAGATGCTAAACTGGAGCCGTTTGGCTGTTTGGGTGATCTCGGATGGTATTGTATTCGCCTGGCGCTTTGGTGCATGAACTGGGAAATGCCCGTTGAGGTGAGGGGGAAAGTTCTATCGAAGATGGATGGGTCCGGGCAAAAAGCCGTGCCGACGGAATTTTCGGGAGAATTGTTTTTTGCGGGAGGGGTATCGTCTGGATTTTATTGTTCGTTTGTGGCGGAGAACCAACAGTGGGCGCATATAAGTGGGACCAAAGGATACGCACGATTCCCGGACTTTGTGCTGCCATTTGACGGGAAGAAGGTAAGTTTCGAGGTTTGCCGGGACGAATTCTCAAAAGATGTATGCGATTTCCGCATGACTCCACGATGCAGGCAGATAACGAGCGATGAGGAAAGTCAGAGCCGTCCGAATTCTCAGGAGACGAATATGTTTCGAACTTTTGCCGAATGCGTTTTGTCCGGGAAGATAGACTCGCACTGGCCGAAGATAGCACTGCAGACTCAGGAAGTTATGGAGAAGCTCCTGGATGGTGCGCAATCAGACGGCTAAGAAAGCGGCCAGGAGGTCGAAAAAGTGGCTGTCTCTGGAGCGCGGGCGTGCTAAGTGTGGGTGAGTCTATGGAATATGAAGCAGTGATTGGGCTGGAAACACACGTTCAGCTTAAAACGAAATGCAAAATGTGGTGCGGTTGTGCCAACGAATTTGGCGCTGAACCCAATACGAATGTGTGTCCGATTTGCCTGGGGATGCCTGGGGTGCTGCCGGTTGCTAATGAGGAAGCTTTGCGTCTAACCGTGCTCACGGGTTATCTACTGAACTGCTCCATTCCCGCCTATGCAAAGTTCGACCGGAAAAATTATTTTTATCCGGACATGCCGAAGAATTACCAACTCACGCAATTCGACAGGCCTTCCACGGCCAACGGGTATGTCGATTTCGAGTTCAATAATGCCATTTCTCGCGTACGGATTACGCGGGCGCACCTGGAGGAGGACGTTGGCAAGAACCATCATTTCGAAAGGAACAGCGGCGTCGATTTCAATCGGGCGGGAGTGCCATTGATGGAAATTGTTTCGGAGCCAGATATTTCCAGCGCGGAAATGGCTTATGAGTATCTGAACGCGTTAAAGGATATTTTGGTGTATGGCGGAATCAGTGATTGCGACATGGAAAAGGGGATGGTGCGGTGCGATGTAAACATCAGTGTGCGGCCCAAGGGGCAACAGGAACTCGGGGCCAAAATCGAGATCAAGAATATGAACAGCTTCAGCGGAGTGCGCAAAGCGCTGGAGTACGAGATTCCCAGACAGATCAAAGTGGTAACGGGCGGTGGGAAGCTAATTCAATCCACGCGGAGATGGGATGACGAAACGGGCATAACGGAAGAGATGCGGACGAAGGAACACGCGCACGACTATCGCTACTTTCCGGACCCGGACTTGATGCCATTTCAACCAGCAGAACAGTGGCTGGAAGAGATTTCTAAAAGGGTGGTTGAGTTGCCGCTGGCTCGAAAACAACGATTCATGCGGGATTATCACTTACCCGCACCGGATGCACAGACCTTCGTATGGGATCCAGCACTGGGGAATTATTTCGAAGGAGTGTCCAAAGAAAGCAAGAACCCAAAAGCGGCAGCTAATTGGGTGATTAACAATTTACGAGCACGCATGGCCGAGCGGCAGATTTCGCTAACTGAGCTCAAGTTCGTACCTTCCGGGATAGTTGAACTGACCGAGTTGGTGGAGGCAGGCAAAATCAGTACGAAGACGGCACAAGATGTTTTTGCCGAGATGTTCGACTCCGGTGAAACGCCGGGAAAAATCGTGGAGCGGAAGGGATTATCCCAGGTAAGTGACACCGGAGCCATTGAGAAATTTTGTGAGGAAGCGATTGCAGCCAACCCCGGTCCGGCAGCGGACTTTAGAGCGGGAAAAGTGGCGGCATTGAATTTTCTGAAGGGCCAGGTAATGAAATTAAGCAAGGGCAAGGCTAACCCGGGATTGGTTGGGGAGATTTTAGAAAAGAAACTTAAGGCGAGTTAGAAAAATTCTTTCGCTTTTCAGGTATTCTGGCTGTCATAGTTTAACCAATGTTTTCACCTGTTCGGTCGGTTCATTTTGTAGGGATTTGTGGAACTGCGATGGCATCGGCGGCGGCTGCCATGCAGGAAAAGGGAGTGAAGGTTACGGGGTCTGACCAGAACGTGTACCCGCCGATGTCGACTTTCCTGGAGGGGAGGGGAATCGAGGTCATTACCGGGTATGCGGAACGAAACCTGGCACATAAGCCGGACCTCATCGTAATCGGTAACGCGATTTCCCGCGGCAATCCGGAAGCGGAATACGTGTTGGAGCATAAACTGCGTTATTGCTCGCTTCCGGAGCTGCTGAAAGACTTTTTTATCCAGGGGAAGCGGGCGCTAGTGGTTACCGGCACTCATGGGAAGACGACGACGACTTCGCTGCTGACGTGGGTATTCGAACACAACGGACTTAACCCAAGTTACTTAATTGGCGGGATACCGAACAACCTTGGGCAGGGCGCTCGGTTTACGGAGGGGGATTGGTTTATTATTGAGGGCGACGAATATGACACGGCATTTTTCGATAAACGAAGCAAGTTCGTGCATTATCTGCCGGAGGTGGCGATTGTTAACAATCTGGAGTTCGACCACGCGGATATTTTTGAGAATTTGAAGGCGATTCAAACGACCTTCAAACACCTGATTCGAATCATTCCACGGAATGGATTGTTGCTCGGCAACGGGGATGATTCGAACCTATCGGGACTATTGGACGTCACCCATTGTCCGGTCAAACGGTTCGGGTTGGGGGAACACAATGCGGTTCGAGCAATGAATATCCGCTATGGCCCGACAGCAACCGAATTTGAGATTCCGAGCTTTAAGTTTCACATCAATTTGGTTGGTGAGTTGAATGTGCGGAACGCCCTGGCAGTCGTGGCGTGCGCGAAGCATTGCGGACTCAAGAACCACCAGATTCAATCTGCTTTTGATTCATTTAAAGGCATTAAACGGCGAATGGAAGTGCGAGGGGTGTCAGGTGGAGTCACGGTTGTGGATGATTTCGGGCATCATCCGACGGCAATTCGGGAAACATTGCGAGCCTTGAGGATTCGATTTCCGCAGCAGAAGTTGTGGGCCATTTTTGAGCCACGTACGAATACCACGAGGAGAAATGTTTTCCAAACTGAGCTCGCGGCATCGTTTACTGATGCGGATGCGGTAGTTATATCGCAGATCGCGAGATTGGAATTATTAGCGCCGGAGGAGAGATTGGATCCTGCCCGTCTGATTGAGGAGTTAACCACTGCAGGCAAAGCCGCTGCCTACCTTCCGGATGTGGAGGCCATTGTGAAGCATGTGGGGAACAGCGCGCAAGGCGGAGAGATCGTATGTGTCTTCAGCAATGGCGGCTTTGGCGGAATCCACGCGAAATTGCTTGAGCGTTTCGCCAGGAAATAAGCAGCGAAATTTCAGAAGGCGGCTACGGCGGGGGCGATAGGGTGGTTTTCATCGGATAACGTTTTTCCTAATCGGGAACTAAAAACTTTGGCGCCATTTTCATTGAGATGGGTCGCGTCCTGAAAGCAGGAATCATCCGAAACCCAATCCGATGCAGAGAGGTAGGTTGCGCCGCTGCTCTGGATTAGACTTTGCAAATGCGTTCGCATCTGTTCCCAGACAGGGGAGGAATAGAAGGTATTTCGATGATGCGCAGGCATGGGCATCTCCACAATGAAGACTCTGGTGCCGTGATCGTGAGCTAATTTCAACATGCGTTGGACCGGCAAAGACAGACCTCGGTGGCTCTGGAGGATTTTGTTGCATGTTTCAACGAACGCCGGAAGATCGGCTGCTTCCAGCGCAGCAAAATCGTCAACTCGTCCGAAACGATTGGTTTTGTGAGGGGGCATTCCAATCTCTTCCACTTTACGCCGCAAGAGTTCAACCTTGGCCCAGAGAGAAGAACGCTCGAGGAACATGGGCAGGTGCCCGATTAGCCAAAAGCGAAACGGAGTAAGAAAGGAATTTTCCTCATAAAGCGACGCGGCTTCCTGCGGGAAATAATAGGATAGGGCACGGTTGCCAACGAGGTCAGTGAAATGACCGGTCACTCTGGCGTTTAGTTGGTCATCAAAGAAACCGTAAATGAGATACTTGGGACAGAATGAAGGGTTTCGAAACCCGCGCTCGAGAATTAAGCAATGTTCAACTGGTGAAGTAGCGCCTAAGGCGAGATTCAGACAGGCGGAGCTATTCGAATTAAATGCGGCTTCGGAAAAAGCTGAGAGATCACAGCCAGCTTCCATTAAGGAGTTACCAAGGAAAGTTACATTTATTCCCTGAGGCAGGTGATTCAATCGGTAAATCATTTGGCGGCGCTGTGAAGTAGCGGCACCCACGTGGAGCAGGACATTAAATGAAATAAGAAGGGCGAAAGTAACAGCGCAACTAACGATTACCGGAGTAGTTAGTCGGCGGAACAGCCCAGGAGTTTTTGCGGTTGTCTTTGATTCAGTTGCCGACATGGCTCAAAAATCGATGTAGATGAACTTGGAGGTTTGCCCACAAAAAAAGAGGATAATGGCCAGCAATATTCCCCACCACAAACCGTCCCATAAAGGCGAGCGGAAAAACTTTATGGACAAAGGCGGTTGGTCGGACGCGCCTTCGAGGAATTCACAAACTGATACAAAAAATTTTAGCATCTTTGTTGTTAGCCAAGGAACAAACGCTTCAGGAAGAAAAGGCTGGTGTGCAGATCCATGCAAAAGAACGCCCAACCGAGATTCACTGCGGCAAAAGTAAGTGCCCAGGAGCCCAGCTTTCCGAAAGTAAAACCTTTGGGTTCCGATTGTTCCGGCGTCATCTGAATTTTGGCAGCGGAAAGGAAAGAAGGTTGAAATTCCTGAGTGGTTAGACCGCCGGCGGTGGTTGACTGAGACAAAAGCAAAGTCGAGCCGGGATCGATTGCTGCGTTGGCGGTGAGTGGGAGCGGTTCGAGTTGAGCTCCTTTCCAGCCCAGCGTGGCTGCCGCGGCCGAATTTCTTATGAGGGCGGCTGCACTGCCAAAGGATACTGATTTATGTGATGTGCGCCATTGAGACCATAAGCGATGGACGCATAAGAGCATGCCATGCCAAAGTCCCCAAACGATAAAGTTCATTGCTGCCCCATGCCATAACCCGCTGAGAAACATCGTAATGAGTATATTGAGGTAAATTCTGGAAGGTGCAGTTCGAGAGCCGCCCAAAGGGATGAATACATAATCGACCAGCCAGCGATAGAGGGAGATATGCCAGTGCTTCCAGAACTCAGCGATATTCGTACGCAGATACGGCCAGTCAAAATTCTCCGGCACTTTGATTCCAAACAGGCGGGCTGAGCCGATGGCGATATCGGAATAGGCTGAGAAATCGAAGTAGATTTTCATGCCATAGGCAAGGAGCCAAATTGGCAAGACCCACCGCTGGGCCTGGGCGATATCGGCATAATTCAAATGATTCGTGAAGGCTGTCAGGAAATCGGCTATGGCGAATTTTTTAGCGAGACCGGCGAGAATGCGGGTAAGTCCGGTGCGGAAGTCTTTTTGCCACTCCTTGCTCGGGTGTTGGAGTTTAGGCAGGAAATCCTGATAACGTTTAATGGGGCCGGCTACCATGGTCGGGAAAAAAAGAATGAACGCCATATACTCGCTGAAAGTACCGGCGTCAGTTTTTCCGCGATATCTGTCGACTGCGTAGTGGATAAATTCGAACGTAAAAAAAGAAATGCCCAGAGGCAGAAAGGCTCCGGACCAACTGAGCGGGTTAGTCGAGCCAGACGCGAAAAATAATCCTGTGAAAAAGTTCCAGTATTTAAAGATGATGAGAAAAAGAAGTGTTTGAATAATACCGGCAATGCAAAGCCAGGAGCCTTTCCGGTACAAACGGCTGAAGAGGCTTTCCCAAATAAAAATAAGCAGGCAAAAAGCACCGGCTGCCCCGCCTACCTGGGTCAGAGAGAAGAAAATGAAAAATCCTGCCCCAAATAGCACGCAAATCCATGGTCTTAATCGCGGTTTGGCCAACCGGAAAAAGAACGCGGCAGGCAAAAGAAACAATATAAAATATTCCAGCCGGTTAAAGATCATTGGCTCGTAGCTTTGTACGTTCGCTGCGAGGATCTTATAAACTGCGGGAGCCTAAAATGGGTAAGTTACCTCGATTCGATCTGGCTAAACCCTACCCCGAATTTTAGATGCCGAGGTTGGAAAGGGTGTTGCTGATACTATTTACGAGCTGAACCAGGCGAGGATGGGAGCGTTCGAAACCGTCAACGGAAGAGCTGAGGCCTTGGAGGGAGAGTTTTAGCAAATCGGGGTTTTGCTCTGTTCGTGTAGCTTCGTGGGCAGAGACTTCGGTGAATCCGGCGATGCTTTGGGCTTGTTCGCCATGCGTTTGTGATAAGACGGCGACCTCCGTCTTTAGTTTACTCAAGAGTTCCACTAACTCACGCCGACGTTCTTCTTTTATGGCGTCGGCATTTTGAATCCGCGATTCAATTTTCGCTATCGTATCCTCAATCATACCCCGGAATTAATATGAGCTAACATAAGCCGCTCCGCTAACGGCAGCAAGCCTAGTCGGCCTGGCTATCCTGTGGGTTTTGGCAGGAAGGGTTCGACTAATTTCCAAATGGCAGAGCGCATTTGAGCGACGCTTCCAACAGCCTCGAGAGGATGAAACCGGCGTGGTTCAGCAGCTGCGATCGCCTGGTAACCAGCAGCGACTCGCTCAAAAAAACTGCGGTCTGCTTCCTCCATACGATCTCGGATAAAGGGCAGGGTGGACTGTCTCGCGAGAAGACGCTCTTCGCTAATCGCCTGTGGCACGACCAGAAGAATGGTGACATCCGGCCGTGTTGGCCCCACGGCGAAATCAATTATCTGGCGGACAATTTCCAGATTCAATCCTCGGCCATAACCCTGGTAAGCAATAGTTGAATCATAGAAACGATCACAAAGCACAATCTCCCCGGCATTGAGAGCCGGGCGGATCGTTTCGCGAACCAATTGTGCGCGGCTCGCATTCATCAGCAGCAATTCTGCTTCGGGAGTCATGGCTGCATTTTGAATGCTATGCTTCAGGGTGTGGCGGATTTCTTCGCCAATGGGGGTGCCTCCTGGTTCCCGGGTGGTACGTACTCGATATCCTTCAGAGCGCAGGCGCTCTGCCAGCAAGGAAATTTGTGTCGATTTCCCGCTGCCTTCGTTCCCTTCAAAAGTAATGAAGCAGCCTTTCACATCATAATCGTTTTAGCTTCGGCCCTTTAGGAGTATCCTCGATGACCCATCCGGCGGCCTTGAGTTCGTCGCGAATGGCATCAGCACGTTTGAAATCTTTTGCTTTTCGAGCTGTTTGCCGGGCATCCAGGAGAGCATGGATTTCCGGTGGTGCTTCGAGTTCCAGGTTTGAACCGATGCCCAAAATGCCGTCGACTCTAGCCCAGCTTTCCAATGCGCCTGCTGCGGCACCGGGGGCCATGGTCTGGTCCTTGAGGGCGCGGTTCATTTCTCGAATCCAATCGAAAACGGCACCCCAGGCCGCAGAAATGTTGAGGTCCTGATCCAGGGCGGCAACCACCCTGGTAATCAGCTCATTGTCGGTAACAGGCGGCGCCTGGCCGGCCAACTCACGTAATTTGCCGAGGCATTCATCAATTCGCATCAATGGACCCCGTGCAGCCTGCAAGTCATCCAATGTGAAGTTGAAGGTTTCACGGTAGTGCGCCTGAAGCAAACGATAGCGAATTTCTCTACCGGAAAAACCCTTCGATACTAAATCCCTCAAAGTAAAGAAATTGCCCAACCGCTTGGACATTTTTTTTCCTTCAACCATCAAGTGAGCCGCATGAAGCCAGTATTTTACAAAATGCTGTCCGTTTGGTTGAAGGGCGGCACCCTCGCTTTGGGCAATTTCATCTTCGTGATGAGGAAACATCAGATCTTCGCCGCCCAGGTGCAGATCGAATGCCGGGCCGAGCAATTTCATGCTCATGGCGCTGCACTCGATATGCCAACCCGGGCGTCCTTCGCCCCATGGGGATGGCCAGAAAACCGCGCCATCCTCGGGCGTTCGAGCTTTCCAAAGCGCAAAATCGGCGATCGATTCTTTAGCGTATTCATCGCTGCGCACCCGTTCTCCCACGCGCATCTCGTCAAAATTTAAATGGACCAATTGACCGTATTGGTGTCCGCTGCTTCTGTATTTTTGTATGCTGAAATAAACGGAGCCATCTGGCGCTTGATATGCAAGACCGCGTTCCACGAGCCTAAGTATCAAAGAGACAATTTCACCGATGTGGTCCGTTGCTTTTGGTGCCTGATGCGGCAGACGGCAATTCAGGGTTTTAAGATCATTTTGAAATGCGCTTTCGAACTCAGCTGTAAACCCTTGAATCGTGTTGTTAGTCTCGCGAACTCGCGTGATGATTTTGTCATCCACGTCGGTAATGTTCATGACGTGTTGCACCTGAAAGCCCTTAAACTCGAGGTAGCGTCTCACGAGGTCGCCAAAAACAAAGGTGCGCCAATTGCCGATGTGCGCGTAATCGTAAACAGTTGGTCCGCAGCAATAGATGCCGACTTTTTTGCCGGCAGGATCAAGAGGAACGAACTCTTCCACCGAACGAGACAACGTGTTATATAGCTTCATTGCCATACCAAGCCGGGTGAAGATGAGTCACCGCTGAATCAAAGAAAAGGCAAAATCAAAAATGATCCTCTGTGTTGGGCCAACTCCTGCAGCGCAACGGGTAATGATTTTCAAAAAAATCCTCGCAGGGAGTGTGAATCGGGCGCTCTCCACTACGGATGGTGCGTCCGGCAAGGCGGTAAATGTGGGGAAAGTGCTTAAAATCCTGGGGGAGGAACCGTTAGTAATCGGATTTGTAGGGGGTGGACGGGGACTGGCCCTAACGCGAATGCTTGATGAACTGCAGGTGCGCCATGAATTTGTAACCGTCACACCGGAAACAAGACTTTGCACCACCTTGCTTGACAAATCTGAGAAAACCCAAACGGAGCTTGTGGAGGAAAGCCGCCCGCTGGCCGATTCCGATTACGATACTTTGAAGGAAATCGTTCGTAGCAAAATCAAAGGATGCCGAGCAATCGTTATGTCGGGGACGCTCACGCCCAACGCATCTCCTGATTTTTACGCGGAATGCACTCGAATGGCCAAAAGCAACGGTGCCATTTGCATTGTGGATGCCAAAGGCTCGGCATTATTGCGAACACTTGAACTGGAACCTGAGGTTGTAAAGCCGAATCGTGAAGAGCTCGCGGTAACAGTGGAGACCTCCTTAACGGATGAATCCTCGGTTTTAAGAGCCATGCGGGAGTTGATCGCGCGAGGCGCGAAATCAGTTGTGGTCACTGCGGGCGAGGAAGCTACTTTGGCATGCGATAAGGACAAGAGTTTGCGCATTCATGCCCCCAAACTAGAGATCGTCAATGCGATAGGGTCAGGCGATGCTTTCTCTGCAGCACTCACGTGGAGATTGCTAAAAGGAGAGCCACTGGGTGAGAGTTGCCGCTGGGCTGTAGCCGCGGGAGTTGCTAACGCCCTCAGCCTGATGCCGGGCGAATTGAGGAGAGCGGACGTCGATTCTCTTGTGGCAAGAATTAAGGTGCAGCAACTGCCGTGACAGGAGGCGAGACTATAATTGTTTGGAGGTAGTGGTTAAATGCCGGTCGAAGCTTTTTCGACAACGAGTCCCTTGGAAATTGCGTATCGGGTCAGACCTGCGGTTTCATGAATATCCAATTTATTCATCACCTGCTGACGGTGCTTCTCAACCGTTTTGATACTGATATCGAGTTCACTGGCGATGGCCTTATTTGAAAAGCCGTCGGCAATGAGTTGCAACACCTGGGACTCGCGAGCTGTCAGTTCGCGGGTACTCTCGCCATTTAAGGTGGAGCGATTGTTGTCGCGAAGCAGTTTTGAGATTGCGGGACTGAAGAAAGAGTTCCCGCGGCGCACCTCGCGAATGGCCCGCGAAAGCTCGGCTGCGGCCGTTTGTTTGACCAGGTAACCGGCGGCGCCTGCTTTCAGGAGTTCGGAAATGCACTCGGCATTAGCGTAGGAGGTTACCACCAGCACTCGACTAAATGGGCAAGCTTTCAGTATCTGGCGTGTGGCTTCTGCTCCATTCATATGAGGCATGGCCAGGTCCATCACGATGATCTCTGGTTTCAGTTTTTGGGCAAGTTGAACGGCTTGCCGGCCGTTTTCGGCCTCTGAAATAACTTCAATATCCATTTCAGAAGCAAGCAAGGCTTTCATGCCCTGGCGAATAACAGTGTGGTCATCGACTAACAAAACGGAGATTTTTTTCATAGGTGTCTCAAAGTCTGCTTGTGAGCTTAGCAATGGTACGCTGCAAAAGAATGGGGTGAAGTGCTGCTTTGCGGCTAGAGCGGTAAACACTCCATGGTAGGCTGAAATGGCTCGGACGAGAGTTACGGCGAACGACACACGATTCAAAAATAACACCGTGCAAAACAGGAGCCGGGCAACCCGGCTCCTCTTCACATACTGACCTGACGTTTGTATGCAAAAGCCTGCTGCTCTCGGCATAGATATCGGGGGTACAAAAACTCTATGTGTCCTGGTCAATAAGCATTTCGAGCCTTTGGACGCAGTAAAGTTCAAGACAGCCCCGGAAGAAGGGCAAAAGCATTTTATGGAGGAGCTGCTTAAAGCTGTCAAATCGCTGGATGCAGCTGCGAAGGAAAAAGGATTAAGGCTCAAAGCAATCGGATTAGGCTGTGCAGGACAGGTGGATGAGAAGTCGTTTATGATTCGGACGGCTCCTAACCTGATGTGCCTTGAAGGTTTTCCCTTGGGAAAGGAGTTAACAAAGGTCTTTCGAGTGAAGCTGTCGATTGGAAATGACGTTCATCTGGGTCTTCATGGCGAACATCAGCTTGGTGCAGCGAAAGGTCTCTCACATGTGCTGGGCGTCTTTTTTGGCACCGGGGTAGGGGGTGCCGCAATTATCGACGGAAAACTTCATCGCGGAGCTTCGGAAATGGGAGGGCAGGTAGGTTGTCTGGTGGCCCAGCCCGTGGGTGGTCCTAAGGCCGCGCTAAGCCACGGAATAGTTGACCGAATTGCCAGCAAGGCTGCCATAGCAAGCGAAGCACTGGTTATGGCTATCAAGGATTGGGCACCTTATCTCCACAAGAAGGTCGGAACCGATTTATCCAAGGTCACTTGGGGAATGCTTCGCAAAGCTATTGACCATAAGGATGAGCGCATCGAAGAAATGCTGCGCGCGCGTATGAAAGTGGTGGGTATTGCGCTTTCCAGCATCGTGAATTTCCTTAATCCCGAAATGCTCGTCCTGTCTGGAGGCTTAGTTAATGAGATGCCGAGCCTGGTGCAGGAGGAACTCGAATCGGGACTTCGCGAGTACCTAGTGCCCGAGGTGGGTAAAAAGCTCAAGGTAAAGAAGGGTAAGTTGGCGGGGAATGCGGTCGCCTTAGGCGCTGCGCATAAGGCCCTGAACGAGGTGGACTGAAGTCTTTTGAAAGCCTTACTATTCCCGCACTTAGAGGGGGGTTTTGCACCCTCGGGTTGCGGTTTTCACCCACTTTCGGCAGGGGGTTACCAACTTTATCGTTTGCCACGATAGGATTCCTGCTCGAAACCGTGCACAATTCGTGCGCCATCGGGGCATTGAAACGGGAGCTGAGTTGGAATCCGGCATAATTGAAAACAGGGCTGACTGAAAGACCGTGCGAGAGTAATCGTTGCATGAGATTACTGTTTGTTCATCAACATTTAGGGTCCTTCGGAGGTGCAGAAGCCAATATTCTCCTGACCGCGACTGAGTTAAAGCGCAGAGGTTATAAATTGGCGCTGCTGTACGCGAATGCAACGGGCAAGGGAGAAGCCGCCTGGCGAGAGGCCTTCGATGAGATTTACAGCCTGAATGATTCGGAGGGCGTTGCAACAACTCTTCAGAGGTTTGAGCCTGAAATTGTCTATCTTCATAACCTGGAAGACCTAACAACGATCGAAGCGCTACTTGATTCAAGAGTGCCCGTCGTTCGAATGGTGCATGATCATTCGATGTACTGCTTGCGGGGATACAAATACAATTACTTTACCCGAGCTATCTGCACGCACCGTGCGTCATTCCGATGTATCTTTCCCTGCCTGGCGACGATAGCCAGGAATCGAGGAGGAGGCTTTCCCCTGAAATGGGCTAGTTATTCGGGAAAGCGGGAAGAAATCGAACTCAACCGGCGTTGCAATGAATTTGTTGTCTACTCGGAATACTCGAAAGCCGAACTGGTACGCAACGGTTTTCCGGCTGAAAGAATTCACATTCATGTTCCGATCCGGTGTTGGGGAAATGATGCGCCAACCAGTTCGTTTAGTAATCGCAATTTAATACTGTTTGTCGGGCAAATAATTCGCGGAAAAGGGGTGGATCTACTCCTACAATCACTGGCCCGAGTTAAAGCACCATTCGAGTGCATGATTGTTGGTGATGGAAACCATCGTTCGTATTGTGAGAAACTCGCCGAGCAACTTGGCCTGGCGGACAAGGTGCGCTTCTGTGGGTTTATTCCCAGTGACGAGCTAAAGGAACTCTATCTGGATACAAGTGTGTTTGTGGTTCCTTCGGTCTGGCCAGAGCCTTTCGGTTTAGTTGGTCCCGAGGCAATGCGCTATGGATTGCCAGTGGTGGCATTTAATTCGGGCGGAATCAGCGAGTGGCTGACGGACGGGCAAAACGGCGCATTGGTGGACAGGATGGATACGACACAATTTGCTGACCGAATCGATGAGCTCCTTGCCGATAAGGAGTTGGCCCGCTGCCTCGGAAAACGGGGCATGGAGCGCGTGAATTCCTGCTATGAAAGCAGTCGCCAAGTGGACAATTTAGAAGCTCTTTTAGAACGCGTGGCGAGAGACACGGCTGCGTGTGAATCCCCCGTGACAGTGCCGCAGCCGCTCGCGTATGTGCTTCCTGGAACCACTGTTTCTTACCTATGACTGAAGAATACCTGAATCAACTGCTGTTGCGTCGGCTTGCAGCCGCCCAAAACCCAATTGGACGGTTTTGGCTCTTTTTGCACTTTCAGCAACAAAGGCTTCGGGCTGAATGGCTGGCGCATAGTTCAGATGTCTTTAAGCGCGGTTTCGACATAGTTGTTAGCCTAGTCATTCTGGTGTTGTTAGTTCCATTGTTCAGCCTAATCGCTTTGCTGATTTGGATTGAGGATGGAGGCGGGGCATTTTTCTCGCAAACCAGGGTGGGCCAGTTTGGGCGGGAATTCAAAATGTACAAATTCCGCTCGATGTGCCTGGACGCTGAACAGCGATTAAAGGATTTACTTGCAAAGAACCACCACCGCGAGGGTGTGACGTTTAAATTAAAAGATGACCCTCGAATTACTCGCGTAGGAAAGTGGTTAAGAAAGTTTTCACTCGATGAACTGCCGCAGTTCTACAATGTGCTCAAAGGGGATATGTCTCTGGTTGGCCCTCGCCCTCCGGTGCCCCGGGAAGTCGTCAAATACGCTCCTGCTGATCGTCGCCGTCTGGCGGTGAAGCCGGGAATCACTTGTATTTGGCAGATCAGCGGCCGTGCCGAAATCGATTTTTCGGGACAGGTACAACTCGATGTAACTTACATTGAAAGTCAAAGTTTCCTGACCGATTTAACTATTCTGGCACGGACCGTCCCGGCTGTGCTTTCCGGAAGGGGTGCGTGCTAATGAAAGTTTTATTGATTTGCCCGTGGGAACGATCCGAGGTTCAACTGCTTTCCGGGGCCGCACCCCTTGCTACAGTGCCTTTACTGGGCCAGTCGCTCCTCGAGTATTGGCTCAGTCATTTAGCGGCCAGCGGTCACAAAGAAATTCTGATCTTAGCGGATACACGCCCTGAGGCGGTCCACGCTGTCGTCGGTCGCGGAGAACGGTGGGGCGTCTCTGTCACCGTGATTAACGAGTCCCGGGAATTAAGTCCTGCTCAGGCACTATTAAAGTATGAAAGGGAACTTAATCCAAACGCGTTACAAAATGGTATTGCGGTTGTAGATCATTTTCCGGGACATCCAGAGCTGCCTTTGTTCACAAATTATGCGGATTGTTATAACGCATTGCTGGCATGGATGCCCCAAGCGATGACCCCGGATCGAATCGGAGTAAAAGAACTTCGGCCGGGGACTTGGGTGGGACTACATTCCCAGGTAGCGCCTGATGCTCAGCTCATTGGGCCTTGCTGGATTGGTAAAAACGTATACGTCGGCTCCCAGGCAGTTCTTGGACCGGGCGCAATCGTCGAGGATGGCTCGTTCATTGAGCCACGCTGTGAAATTGCACAAAGCCTGGTAGGCCCAGATACGTTTGTGGGCAGCTTTGCGGCCCTGCGTGAGTCTTTTGCATGGGGCAGTACACTTATCAACTGGAAAACGAATTCTACCACGAACGTTCCCGATCCATTCCTGCTCTGCTCTCTCAGGCATCGCAAACAACAGAGCACAGCAGGCTGGCTCGACCGGTTGTCTGAGTTATACGCCCGAAATCGCGAAGATCTCCAGGTGGCCTGGAAACATCTTCTCCTGAAAAAGGAAGGCTGATGAAAACCCGCAGTGAACAAGACGTGGATTTGGGAGGAGATCGGAAATCACCAAGCTCGGGCTCGGGTCGTCCACTTGGCGCGCGTTGTTGCGGGCGAGTATTTTTCCGGCAGGCAGCCAAGAAAGAAATTGACGAAAGTGCCCTTAATGAGAAGCAGGCTCCAGCGCAAGCGATGGAGCTTATATCAGTAGCACAGAATGAAGAGTTCAGGGTCGCAGCAACCGAGATCGATGTCGCGCGCAGGATCCAGGAGTCTTTGTTGCCAAAAACCTTTCCAACGATGCCCGGATTCGATTTTGCCGGTTATTGCCGCACGGCGCGTAAGATCGGCGGAGACTTCTACGATGTTATTTCGTTGCCTGGGAATTCTGTGTTGCTCGTCATGGCTGACGTGATGGGCAAAGGTGTGCCTGCCGCATTGTTTGCTGCAATGTTAAGGACGCAGATCCGGGCAACTGCGGAATGGACGTGCCAGCCAGGAGAGCTACTTGCACGTTTGAATCGCCAAATGTTCGAGGAGCTTTCTTCTGTGGATATGTTTATCACCGTGCAGGTAGTGCTCGTAGACACGGGAAAGTCGTCACTTACGGTTGCGAGTGCCGGGCATTGTCCCTTGTTGGTATCAACCACCGCCGGGGACATCCTAAGCATCGCACCTGAAGGCTTACCGCTCGGAATACTTCCAAAAGTCGAATTCGAAGAACAGACCGTGCCTCTCGAAAATGTCTCATTCTTAATGTTGCATACAGATGGGTTAACTGAAGCGCAAGATCCGTCGGGCGAGTTTTACGGAGAGGGACGCCTCTTGAAATCAGTTGCCACAATGAATGCCACTCAGCGGACGGCTTCGGAGCTTTCAAAAACAATAATGGACGAGATTGGCGAGTTTCAAGTTACGTCCATGGGTTGTGACGATCAAGCTGTTCTGGTCCTGACGCGACAACCTCTTGTGGCATCTTTAGTCGCACAACCATTTGAAGACGCTCAAATAAGCTCCGGGGCAGAGATCGAAGCACAGGTATAATTCAACGGGCCTAAGCATCTAAAGGCGTTAGACAAACCACAAAAGCGCGCCGGTTACGTTGCTAACACACCTGTAAATGAACTTTACAGGACATTGCTTCTCCAGTTGCATGGCTCTATGAAACGAGTTGCAGCCTGTCTCAAATGCCTGATTGTTTTTAGTCTTATGGCTTTCGTGAGTACGACCGCAAATGCAGCTAAGGGAAGCGTTGTGGCTGCAGATGCACAGCTTCAAAAACTGGCCGGAGATTTTGCTTTTACCGAGGGACCGGCCTGTGATTCCAAAGGAAATGTTTATTTTACGGATCAACCGAACGACCGGATTCTCAAATGGAGCATTGACGATAAGCTTTCCACATTCCTTCAGCCCTGCGGCAGGGCAAATGGTTTAACTTTCGACAAAGAAGGTAATTTGTGGGCCTGTGCTGACGAGACGAATTCGCTTTGGCGCATCTCGCTGGACAAAAAGATTACTGTGGTGCTAAGCCAATATGAAGGGAAATTATTTAATGGTCCGAACGATATTTGGATTCATCCCAAAGCAGGTATCTACTTCACTGATCCATATTACAAGCGCAATTATTGGCATCGTGGTCCAAAAGAACAGGAAGAATGTGTTTACCGCCTGTCCAATGCGAAAGCAAAACCGGAACGAGTCATAGACGATCTGAAGCAACCCAACGGGATAATCGGAACTGCAGATGGCAAGACTCTTTACGTCGCAGATATTGGAGCCGGAAAAACTTATAGCTACCAAATTGATCCCGATGGTGCTCTCAAAAATAAGAAGCTTTTCTGCGAACTCGGCTCCGACGGGATGACCATTGACGAAGAAGGCAATGTGTATCTCACAGGAAAAGGCGTGTCGGTCTTTGATTCTACTGGAGCTAAGGTAGCCCAGATTGATGTACCCGAAGCATGGACTGCTAACGTCTGTTTTGGCGGGAAAGATCGGCGCCAATTGTTCATTACTGCAAGCAAAGGCCTTTATCGGTTGCAAATGCGTGTCCGGGGTACCGACAGTCAGTGACGAGGGTCTTCCGAAAGCTTGACGAAAGCGGAAGGAGACCAAAGAATCCTGCGCAATCATGCGCAAGCTCACTTTTTTCTGCATTGTATCCGCCGTAATCTTAACTGTTCAATGCGCCCCGGCACAGATTTCAGGGGAACTCTCCAAGTTCCACCCAACCAAGGCCCCAGCGAGTAAAAAGCTTTTGCTCAAGGAAGATGATCGACTGGCAATTTGCGGGGATTCAATCACTGAGCAGAGGATGTATTCTCGAATCATTGAGGATTACCTGACTGTTTGTGTTCCTCAATTACACATCACGGTGCGACAGTATGGCTGGAGCGGCGAACGAGCTCCGGGGTTCCTGGCGCGCATGACCAATGATTGCCTGAGGTTTCATCCATCGATCGCTACTACTTGTTACGGAATGAACGATCATGAATATCGTCCATATGAACAGCGCATAGGCGATACGTATCGAAAGAACTCCAAAGCAATCGTAGAGGCCTTTAAAGCGAATAGCGCGCGGGTTGTGCTTGGTTCGCCGGGGTGCGTTGGCAAAATGCCTTCCTGGGTTAAATCCGCGAGCGGCACGGTGGAGGATTTGAATTTAAATCTCTGTGAACTGCGAAATATAGGCATTGGCATTGCCCAGGATGAGAATGTGGGTTTTGCGGATGTGTTCTGGCCAATGATGATGGCAGGTGTGGAGGCGCAACAACGGTATGGGACCAATTATGCCATTGCAGGAAAAGATGGCGTGCATCCGGGATGGGCCGGGCAAACCGTAATGGCATACGCGTTTCTGAAAGCGCTCGGCGTTGATGGGGAGATAGGAAATTACACTGTGGATTTAAAACGAAATACCCTGAAGACGTCCAAGGGTCATGAAGTACTTTCAGCAAAAGGTGGCAGTTTCACAATCCGGAGTGAGCGCTACCCCTTTTGTGCCTGCGAACCAAAGAATGACTCGACGGAAAAATATCCCGTGTGTGGAGAGGATGATATTTCCCGAGATGACAATATTCGTTCCGCAATGTCGCTAATTCCGTTTTGCCAGGAATTGAATCGGTTAAGCCTGGTTGTAAAGAATGGAAGAGCTGCCACGTACCGGGTCACCTGGGGAACGGAAAGCAAGAATTTCCCCGCTGAACAGCTCGCTCGTGGGATAAACCTGGCAATGGAGTTTCCAGCCAACCCTTTTGGAGAAGCTTTCGCCCGGGTGGACGCGGCGGTGGCTGCGAAACAGGCATACGAAACCAAACAGATAAAGCAAAGCTTCCACAGCGCCGAAGGGAAAGCCAATCCGGATTTGATAGCTTCAAAGACCGAGGCCGAACGGGAGCCATTGGCGAAGGCAATTGCCAAAGCATTTACCCCGGTTACTCACACTTTAAGTATTGAACCCCGATGACCAGTTGACGGGGCGAATCGAAGCTTCAGCTATCTAACTGTTACAACTTCACTTCACGTTGATGGTAGGTGCGATCTTCGGGCTGCGTGGGCTTGATTAACAGGAAGCCTAAATAGTCTTTGATGAGCGGCCCGGTAAGTGATTTTTCGAACACAGCACTTTGAACTGAGTGCAGAGTGGGAAAGAAGTCACTACCGTAAACTTCATTTTGAAATTTTAGTTCTGCTTTCACTTCCGCCGGGCTGTAATATCGGGCATTTAGCAAAGCCAACCCGGCGAGCAATATACAAAGGCACTTTATTACACAGGATCCCATTCCCAGATAATATTCAGCACTTCCAAAGGCATCGCTTCCCAGTAATTTTCCGTCCAGCGACCGTTTGACTAACAAGAAGATGAGCCAAACCAATACTGCCGCTCCAACGTAAGCCATCAAATAGCAGGCGAGCATGCTAAACATCCCTGTGGATTGGGAAAAGATCTGGGCGACCGGCTCATAGGCGAAGGCACAGCCAAATAGAATTGTGAGCCATGTCAGCAGCGACAGGAGTTCTCCACTCATGCCCACTTTGCGCCCACGGGCTATTCCGGTTGCAAACACAATGACCAAAAGCAGGTCAAAAGCGTTGATGGGGATTTTATCAAGGCTCATGGTAGTGTCTTATTCTTAGGCAAAAACATTGTTGCACCTGAATAAGAGCACTTTTCTGGCCAACCGATCACCGGGCGGGGTGATCGGCTATCCAATAACGAATTGCATCTCGTTGAGGATTACGGGGATCTACTTCCAGCACCTTTAAATAATGTAGCCGCGCCCGGGGAATATCTTTCAATTGTTGGGCGTAAAGATTTCCCAAAGCCAAGTGAGCACGCCCCTCTTTCGGTGATATTGTTATCAGTTTTTCCAATTCCATTGCAGCATCGCGAAAATAATTTGCCTGCTTAAGCAATAGAGCAAAATTGTATCGTGCGTCTATGGATTCCGGCTGTACTGCCAACGCTTTTTCGTACGCCAATAAGGCACCGTCAACATCTCCAATTTCCCCTGCTGCGAGACCTAGATTGTAATAGGCCTCAAAATACGAGGGGTCCAATTGCGTTGCTTTTCGATATGCTTCAACTGCCCGAGGCAATTCATGGGAGCCTTGTGCTTGTGTCCCTTCAGAAAATACCCGCTGCGCTTCTTTGTGATCTCCGTCCGGAAGTTTGCCGATAGTGTGGTAATTATAGTTCGCACCTTCGTAGCCATTGATTATTTGAGGTGCTGGATTATCGGAGGCTGTGGGGGTTGGTAGAGGCGTGGGTCGGATTGTGGTTTTTGCGTTGTGCTGAAATAAATTCATTGGATTGAGACGTTGCAGGAGCCCCTTATCAGAGGGCGTGCTCGAAACTCGATTCTCGGAAGTTACCGGACCGGCGGGAGATTCATTCCGCAAAGGAGGTGGCGGGAGCGAGACATCTTCAGCCACTTTAAACGTGGGCGCTGCCTGCACGTTCACCACGTCTAAATTAGCCCTCGGCAAAGGTGCTGAGGCATTGGTTGTGACCTTATTGGAAGGGGGCGGCGGAGCCAGTGCTACCACCTGGGGAGGTCGAATGTTCGTCGACTGAGCGACACGAAGCCCGTTCGTTGCGGGTTTTAGCGCTGGAACGGCTTGTGTTTTCAAGGTCGCCGCTTGCTTCGCGGGTTCCGAGACCGGATTCGAGATATGGGTTTGTGGCGTGTTGGAGACGACCTGCAACATCGCATTTGTACCTGGCTGACGAGCAGGCGGGTTTAGTTCCTTCTCCAGGTCGCGGATGAGGGACTTGACCTGCGATTGGCTATCGGGAGGAGGCGAGGAGGCAAGGAATTGTTTATAGTATTCGATCGCGCCGCGTGAATCTTTCGAGAGTTGAGAGCTAACCGCCAGATTCAGCAAGGCTGGGCGGTATTTCGGATGGATTTGAAGCGCCTGTCTAAAGTACTGCACACCTTCTGAGGTGCGGCCCCGTTCATACCGAGCCACACCTAAGTTATTTATGGCTTCAGCGTTTTGTGGGCTGAGCCTCAAGGCATCTTCAAAAGTTTTTTCTGCTGTGAGCAAGCTGCTGCTTCGCTGAGGTATACTGGTCAGCGCTGCTGCTGCGCGCAATTGAGCTGTGCCCAGCTTGAGAAATCCTTCAGGAGCACTTCCGCGACGAAGCGTATAAGTGACAAATTGAGATTTTGCCGCTTCGACTCGGTTTTGTTCCAACCACAAACAACCCAGGTTGTAAGAGGCTTCCGGAAGATCGCTGTTTAGAGACAATGCCCTCTGATATGCTTTTTCAGCAGGGGCGGGTTGTTTCGAATAATGGTAGGCCAAACCCAGGTAATTCCATGCATGAGAGTTGGTAGCCATCAAGGACGTTGCCGTCTGAAGTTTTTCGACGGCCTGCGCATATTTGCCCTCTTCAATCAGGCGCTTGCCTTGAATGAGCGCTCGTGGACCATTTGGCGAGCATCCCGCCACCATAGCCGTTGTTAAAACAAGAAGGATTGAATTCTGGCCGATACGGATTTTTTTGTTCGCATGCCCCCCATGCCACCGGATACAGCTTTGGTTTTTGATGGTCAGCATCTTTTGTCGTGGTAACATTCGCGCCTGGACGTGTCAAGAAACGCACCATTCCCAAATCACGAAAACCGTCGCAAGAAATTGTATCTTTCGCGAACGGAAACGCTGATAGTTAATTCCCGTTTCAGAAGAGCAGGATGGCTTTGCGCCGTAATTTTATCGTTAGTTTCTTATTGTCACAGCTCCTCATTTGCCGAGGAAAACGTATCCACAACCCCCGAAAGGCGTGCCCAGGTAGTCATTATTCAAGACCCGGCCGCGACTTACGCCTTTCGTGCAGATCCTTCCGTGGTACGAGGCATGATTGATCGCGGCATAACAAACCTATTGCATAAGGCGCAAGTTTCCGAGGCATGGCGGAGCCTCATTTCCACGCAAGACGTTGTAGGAATTAAAGTTTTTTCATTACCTGGGCCGAATAGCGGAACACGACCAGCCGTAGTCGAAGGGGTCATCCAGAGTCTACTCGAGGCGAAACTCCCACCGAAGCACATCGTCATTTGGGATCGGCAGCTTACAGACCTCCGACTCGCAGGTTTTGGCGAGCTGGCTCAGCGATATGGGGTCCGTCTGGCTGGGAGTCTCCAGGCGGGGTACGATGAACATGCGTTTTATGAAACGGCCCTGCTGGGTAATTTAGTTTACGGTGATCTTGAATTCTCGAAGAAAGGACCAGGCGTGGGTCGAAAATCCTACCTGACCAAACTCGTAACTCAGGACATTAATAAAATCATAAACATTACACCCTTGCTAAACCACAATTCAGCGGGCGTTTCGGGTAATCTTTACAGCCTGGCAATCGGAAGCGTGGATAACGTGCTTCGTTTCGAGTCCGACCCTGATCGACTTGCCACTGCGGTTCCGGAGATTTATGGATTAACCAACCTGTCAGACCACGTTGTGATGAACATTACCGACGCGTTGATCTGTCAATATCAGGGTGGGGAAAAGGCGCTGCTTCATTATTCGACCAAGCTTGACCAGTTACGGTTTAGTCAAGACCCGGTAGCTCTGGATGTGTTGTCGATTAAGGAACTGGAGAAGCAAAGACGAAGTGCTGATTCGCAATTGGTTAAGCCTAACATCGAGCTTTACCAAAACGCCGCTCTTTTGGAACTCGGGATTGGCGATACCAACAGAATCGACGTGGAAATCCATAAGTGAATTCCGTCACGATCCGCTTGCAAGGCCTGATAAAAGCGGTATAACAGGCTTATGATCAAAATAATCATTTCAACTGCTATCCTGGGCTTGGCTCTGTGCGCTCAAGCTGCCGATGCGAAAAAGGAAGCCAAACCTGCCAAGCAATCCGATGCCTGCTGTGCTACCAAAACGGCTACTCAGACAAAAGCAGATTGCGCCTCCAGCAAGAGTGAAATGAGCTGTTGCTCAAAGGACTCAACCGTGAAGACAGCCCTTCTAAGCCCCAAGGCCGCTGGAGAAGTCACCAAAAAACTGTAAGCGCCGACCTTTCATTTTCGAACTCCGCGGCTCTACCGCGGAGTTTTTTTATGCACTCGTGCTCCGCGGCTTAAAAACAGGAGGCTAAACACTCACGTTTGAACTGAGTCGTTCACGCAGCTTTTCCAATTGATCTTTCAAACCCCGGGGCAATCGGGCACCGAATTTTTCGAAATAAGTTTGCAGCGCTTCCAGTTCGGTTTTCCAACCGGGTTCATCGACCTCGAGTAATGCCTTTACGTCCGCGCTGCTAAGATTCAAGCCAACAAGATCGAGGCTTTCCGGGGACGGAAGATTACCTATGGCGGTCTCATTAGCTTTTGCGGAACCGTCCACCCGTTCACAAATCCACTTCAGCACCCGACTGTTGTCACCATAACCTGGCCAAATCCATTTGCCGTTCGCATCCTTCCGAAACCAGTTCACGAAATATATGCGCGGTAGTTTACTGCGCTCCGTTTTTTGCGGCAACGAGAGCCAGTAAGCGAAATAGTCCGCCATGTTGTAGCCACAAAATGGCAGCATCGCGAAAGGGTCACGCCGAAGAACTCCCGCGCGACCGGTAGCAGCCGCGGTCGTTTCTGACCCGCAAGAGGAACCTAAAAATACTCCGTGCTCCCAGGAAAAGGCCTCATTAACGATAGGGATTGTATTTGGTCTGCGCCCACCGAACAGGATCGCGGAGAGCGGGACACCTTCCGGGAGTTGCCAATTAGGATCCAGGACGGGACATTGAGATGCCGGCGCAGTAAATCGCGAATTTGGGTGGGCACCTTTACGCCGGCAGTCGGGCGTCCATTCGTTGCCCTCCCAATCAATACCCTTTTCCGGGGGCGCAACATCCATTCCCTCCCACCAAACATCTCCGTCGGAAGTGAGCAAAACATTGGTAAAAATACTGTTCCGCGCAAAGCTCGCGACGGCATTTGGATTTGATTTTATGGATGTTCCGGGAGCCACTCCGAAGAAACCCGTTTCCGGGTTCATTGCATAAAGTCGGCCGTCAGTTCCAAGTCGAATCCAGGCGATGTCATCTCCGACGCAGGTCACTTTCCAACCGGGCAAGCTGGGTCGCATCATGGCGAGGTTGGTTTTGCCGCAAGCGCTTGGAAAAGCCGCCGCCATATAATGTTTCTTTCCCTCGGGCGAAGTAGCGCAGAGGATCAGCATGTGCTCTGCGAGCCAACCCTCGGCTTTCGCCAATACGGATGCGATCCGCAAGGCCAAACATTTCTTTCCTAAAAGGGCGTTGCCTCCGTAGCCTGAACCATAAGACCAGATGGACAGGTCATCGGGGAAGTGAACGATATACTTCTTCTGCAAGTCCGGCTCACAGGGCCACGGGACATCTTTCTGGCCATCCCGCAGCGGGGCACCCACAGAATGCATACAAGGGATGAAACTACCGGTAGAGCCCAACTTCTTGATGGCTGCACTTCCCATGTGGGTCATGATTCGCATGTTCACAACCACATAAGGCGAATCGGTGAGTTGGACGCCAATCTGACAAAGGGGAGATTCCAGAGCTCCCATCGCGAACGGGACAACATACAGGGTTCGTCCCTTCATGCAGCCCTGGAAGATTTTTTTCAGTCTCCCTTTCATTTCCTCGGGCTCAGCCCAATTGTTTGTGGGACCAGCCTCGTCTTTTGTTTTTGAGCAAATAAAAGTGCGATCTTCGATACGGGCCACATCGCTAGGGTGCGACCGCGCAAGAAAGCATCCGGGCCGCTTTTCGGAGTTGAGCCGAATAAAGGTCCCATTCTGGACCATTAGCTCACAGAGAGAGTCGTATTCCGATTTTGAGCCGTCGCACCAAACGATCCGAGCTGCTTCGCAGAGGGCCGCCATCTCCCGTACCCATCCGAGAAGCGGCTCGTTCGATATTTCGGTTTCGCCCAACATGTCCACAGTTTGACTCATCATAGCCCTTATGACCTGGTGCTCGTGAGAATTCATGAAAGCCCCACGCGGCAGCACTATGGCCCAGTACGAACATAGGTCAAGATTCAGGTCTCGATAGTCGGGGTAATCCTTGGAAAAGGCCGAACCTTTGCTATCAAAAGGGAATCCGATCTTGCTGACAGGCTAATTCCTGGAATTTACGCCCCGAGTCTTGCTATGAAGTTTCTAGACTTCCAGTTTTTCTCCAGGGGCCAACAATCGCAGATTTAATCCAGCAGAGCTGAATTTTTCTACTGCCTGCGCCTTATTAATCCGAATGGGAGGAAACGTATCGAAATGCTTTCCAGCACATTGGGATCCTAAGCTTAGAATTCCACGTGGACAAGTTGTC
>JADMIO010806423.1_pt1 | contig 91850 bp, 78 predicted proteins | sample 8958161 | NCBI WGS metagenome assembly JADMIO01 (sample SAMN16585339, study PRJNA669376) | soil metagenome | isolation source: Crop rotation soil | place: USA: Cullars Rotation, Alabama | collected 2011
CGACAACTTGTCCACGTGGAATTCTAAGCTTAGGATCCCAATGTGCTGGAAAGCCAGTCCCACCGCACGCCGTTCGCGACCGCGTTGACCGTGATGGCGCCGGAGGGCGTCCGGGCCAGGGAGGTGAGCGAGGCATTCCAGGCGTAACCTAAGAAGTAATACGTGCCGGGCGCGGTCGGCGTCCAGGAAAAGGTCTGCGTGGCGTAGGTCGCGCCGGTGCCCATCGCGCCCAAATTGGCGATCGCGTTGCCCGCGGCGTCGGCCGACTCCAGGCCGATGGAGTTGAGCCCGCTGCTGCTCGAGCCGCTGACCGTGAAAGCCATGGTTTCACCCACGCCGACGGTGGTGGTCGAGGGTGCGATGGTCGCGCTGGCGGGGGTCGTAATCGTATAGTCGGCATAGACGGTCCCGACGGGGTAGTGGCTAGTGCCGGGCGACCACCCGGTGAAGTTGAACCAATAGGTGTGCGTGCTATAGCTGGCGCCGCGGGGGTCGCTCCAGGTAAAGGTGCTGTAACCAGGATAAAAATTGCCGGTGGGCACGTAGCGGTCGACGAATTGCCAGCCGGCGGTGACGTCCCACACGTCCACGAACTGAAAGCCGTAGGGCGCGGTGGCGCCGCCGTCATTGGTTTCCAGGGCAAAAACGGGGGTCGTGCCGGCCGGGCCGGCGCCGCCGGTGGCGTTGGCCCAGGCGAAGGCGCGCGGCGCGGCGGCGAGCGCACCGAAGCAGAGCAGGAGGGAGCAGAGTGATTTCATCACAAAAGAAGCGGGAGGCCGGAGGTGGAAGGCAGGAGCAGCGCGGGGCCGATCAGCGGCTGGCGGCGGCGAGTAAGGTGGGCAGGTCTTCCACCCGGCCGTAGCCGCTCAGTTTCGCCTGCCGGTCGAACACGTAGACGTAGGGCGCTTGCGAGACGTGGAGGCGTTGCGCGATCGGGCTGGCAAAACCCGTGGGCTCGAAGCAGTACGTGCCGTAGAAGGGCGCTTGCGCCTGCACCTCGGCCATCGGCGGAAAGGTTTTGCCGAAGGCGAGGTAGATCCAGGTGGTTTTAGCCGGGAGCGTGGCTTTAAACGGAGCGAGCAGGGCGAGATCAGACGGGCCGGAAAGCGTGCTCCAGATGTAGAGGACCGTGGGCTGGCCGGTCAGGGTTTTGAGTGCAAGGGTTTGGCGCTGGAGGCTCGTCAGCGCGAGGTCGAGCGTTTGGCCGAGCAGTGCATTGCGATCGAGCGTTTGCTGGGCTTCCAACTGTATAAAATCCGGGACTTTTTTCTGTTTGGCCAGTTTGCGCGCCACTTTGAGCGCGGTCGCGTGATCCGCAGTACGGAGCAGGCTGAGCGAAAGATTATAGGCTTCGGGCAGGTCGGGGAATTCGCGGGGGAGGGCGTCGGCCAGTTGTTCATAGGCGTCGCCGTCGTCGATCAGCCCTTGGCCTTTGAGCGTGCGGGGCAAGGCGGCGAGTTCCAGGGCCAGGGCGATATCGTAGCGGTCTTTGGCCGGCTGGGTGGGATCGCTGCGGTACGCTTGGGCGCGTTCTTTGGCCGCGGGGGCGTCGGCGGTGTCGCCGAGTTGCAGGCTTTGCAGGCCGGCGAGCGCTTCGAGTTTTTTGGCGGCAGCGGCTTTCGGGTGCTGCGGGTTTTGGGTGTAGAAGTCCCGCGCGCTTTGCGCCGCTTGCCGGGCGCGGGCCTTTTGCTCTTCTTCTTGGGCTTGGAAGGCGGCGGCCAAGGTCGCGGTGGCCTCGGCGGAGCGCGGGATCGGGCCGCCGGAGCGCGTCGCCGCGGAGACGGCGGCGGGCGGCAGGGGCGTGGCGAGCGCCACCACGTGGCGCCAGGCCGTGTCCGCGGCGGTTTCGGCAGGGACTGGCTCGGTTGATTCGGGTTTATCCGCCTTGGCGGCAGCGGCCGGCACCAGGGCCGGCGCCGTGGCGCAGGTCAGGCAAAAAATAAGGCGAAGAAAAGTGGACATGGAGGAAGGGTGGCGCTGGGCTCAGCGCCCGTGGAAATGGACGCAAAGCGGGCGAAGCCATTCGGAGCGCAGCGGGAGCGTCAACAAAAATGTCTTAAACCGGGATATTTTCCCGAAAAACAGCGGTTTTTCCGGGAAATTATCCCTGGGTCGCGGGGGCGGTGGCCCGCGAAGCCCACGCCTCTAGGCGCAGACGGGATCCGGAAAGGCGCGGACAAACGGAGTGGCCCAAGAAACACCCGAAGCACACAAAAAAATAAGAAACCGAAAAGATCTCGGAGGAAGGGGTTAAATACCGGCGGAATTTTTAACCACCGACAGGCACGGATAAGACCTGAAACGCTTTAGCACGGGCTCAAGCCACGGTCGGCCCTCTTTTCCGTGATTCGGGTGTTTCATGGGCCACTTGTTCCGTTTGCCCAGGCGAGGTAGCAGTGCCCGCGTTTCTGCACGAATGCAGAAACTACCGGCAAAGTGACAATTTGGGCGCAGCGGCGCTTTTCAAATCCTGGGGTTGACCTTATTAAATTTATAAGAATAACCGCCGACGCTGCTTATGAATGACATCGGCGGATGGTAGCCTCTCCATTCACCCTGTGCCGGCTTGTTTTCTCTCACCCGCTTCCCCCTGTCGTCAGCCTCTTCTTCATTCTCGCATGAACCCTTCCGCGCCTAGTCTTGCCCCCGCGAAAATCGTCCGCGCTGCCATTCATCCCGCCATCGGCATTGCCCGTGTCGGCAATAGCCCGGAGGAATTCTATATCGGGCCAGAAGTCACCGCCCCCACCACGCGACCGTCCGGTTTCTATAAAGACGGGACCGGCGCGCTCAAACGCGAGGCGGCGCTTTTCCGCGTCTACGGTTACGATGCCGCTGGCAATGTCGTCGCCGATCTCACCGCAGCTCATGCCGAGATCGTCTGGACCACCCATCTCGCCAATGAAAAGGCCGCTTGGTACGAATTCCAAATCGCGCTCGATATCCCCGAGGCCAACCTGCCGCCGCCCACGGTGGATCCGTCGATGCGCCGCAATTCCAATTTCTACGGCCCGGCGCGCCAGCAACTCGCCATCGATCCCGGCGCCATCTCAATCAGCGGCAGCAAAAAATCCGGTCCGGCCTATCGTTTCGACAAGGGCACGTTCTGCGGCAAATCGGTCTACCTTGGCGAACTCCGCACCGATGCCGAGGGCCGGCTCATCGTGCTCGGTGGCCACGGCGTTTCCGCGTCTAATGACGGCAAACCCGCCACCACATTCGCGAACAACAATGGCTGGCACGACGATGTGGCCGACGGCCCGGTCACCGCGACCGTGAAGATCGACGGCCAATCCATCCCGTGCGACGGCGCGTGGGTCGTCGTCGCGCCGCCCAATTACGCGCCCGAGCTCGTGACGGTACGCACAATGTATGACCTGCTGCTCGCGTTGTTTGTCGATAACCGCTGGCTGCCCGAGCCCGCCACCGTGTCATTCACCCACGACATCCTTCCCATGCTCCAGCGCCTGTCCGGGCTGCAATGGGTCAACTCCGGCTTCGCGACTGGTTTTGGCTGGGGCTCGCGGCAATATTTCGGCGATCCGGCCTACCTGAAAAGACTTTCGCAAAAACCCGCCCCCGGCCAACCCGACGAGTTTGCCGAGCTGCGCCGGCAGATCGACAATTCGTTCCGCGTTTATGAACGCGACGATATGTCGCCGATGCCGTGGCCCTGGATCTACGGCGATGCGATGAGCCTCCCGCCGATTTCGCCGCGACAATACAGTACGCTTTCTTCGCTCCAGATGCGCCAGCTCGCGCGCTGGGCCAAAGGCGACTTCATCGACGACCTCGGCACCGTTCCCCCGCCGCCGCAAACGCTCGCGCAGGTGCCGCTGGCGCAGCAGCCCGCGATGCTCGATCGCGCCGCGCTCACCTACTGTCTCGCCGATGCGTTTCACCCCGGCTGCGAGATCACGTGGCCGATTCGCCAGCTCTCGATGTTTACCGCGCCGTTTCGCATCCGTCACCGGGCGCCCGGCCAGCCGGAGCCCGACTACGGCCCGCAGCTCACACCGGCCATCGCGATGAGCCCCAGCGGCCCGCTCTACGCGCAGGGCCCCGGCGGCCTCTCGCGCTGGATGGCCGTGCCGTGGCAAACCGACACCGCAAGCTGCCAGAGCGGTTATGACACCGCCTACGATCCGCTCATCCCGACGTTTTGGGCCGCGCGCGTGCCTAACCAGGTGCTCACGGAGGAAGACTATAAAATCGCCACCGATTCCAAACTGCCGCCGGCAGACCGACTCAGGGCATTCAACAACCGGCCCAAGTGGATGCGCGTGCTCGCGACCAACTATAAAGTTTATATCAATCAGATGGTTTCCGACTTCGGTTCAATGGGGGTCGTCGAGGCGCGCGCGAATCCGTCCGATCCTCTGCTGCCACCGCAGATTCTCGTCGAATCAAAGCCCGGTCCGATCCCGCCGCCTCCGGCTCCGACATTGAAAGCGGCGCCGGCAGCGGCGGGCGTGACTGCGACTGCCGGCAGCCCAACGCACGAGATTCCGCTCGATAAGGTTCATCGGATTCATCGTTGAGCTATTCGGCTGTGCACGTGGGCGAAAGCTATGATGCCGTAATCGTCGGTGGTGGCCCGGCCGGGGCGGCCGCCGCGATCACGTTGGCCCGCGCGGGCCTGCGCGTGCTGCTAGCGGAAGCGCTCGCGCAGGTGCCGTTCAAGGTAGGCGAATCGCTGCCGCCGGCCGCGTATCCGTTGTTGCGCGACTTGGGCATCGCGTTGCCAGGCCTCACGAGCGCGGGTGGACATCTGCCGTGTCCCGGCATCGCCGCGGCATGGGGTAAAGCGGATCTCACGGAACATACGTTCACCCGCGAGCTCCACGGCCCCGGCTGGCATCTCGATCGTCCGCGCTTCGACGCGGCGTTGCGCGAAACCGCGCGCGAAGCCGGAGCCGAGGTCCGCACCGCCTGCCGACTCGCGCATTGGGAATTCACGGCGGCAACCCAGCGGTGGGAGCTCACGCTGCTACAGAACAATAACTCGGCACGCATTTCCGCGCGCTGGTTGCTCGACGCCACCGGGCGCCGCGCGCTCGTTGCCACCAGCCGTGGCGCTGGCAGCCGGCGCGAAGACCGGCTCGTCGCGCATTGCGCGGTGGTGTCGGAGCCGCCCGCGGCTTCGGCCGGGGCGGACGCGCGCACCTTTATCGAGGCGGTGGAGGCTGGCTGGTGGTATTCCGCGCTGTTGCCCGGCGCACAGCGCATGATCGCTTTTTTCACGGACACGGATCTGCCCGCCACCCGCCTCGCCGGCGCACCGGACAGTTTTCAGCGGCTATTAGCCAACACGCGTCATTTGGGTTTTAACGATGGGCGCAAGTGGTCGTCGCAGGCCGGACGGATCCGACGATTTCCAGCGGCCAGCGTCTCGCGCGCGACCTTCGGCGGCCCGGGCTGGCTCGCGATCGGCGATGCCTCGCTGGCTTTCGATCCGCTCTCGTCGCAGGGCATTTTTCACGCGCTCTACACTGGCCTGCGCGGCGCGCAAACGGTGGTCGCGACCCTGGGAGGCGACGCGACCGCACTGAACGCCTGGGACGAACGCCTGCATTCCATTCGCGCAGCCTACCGACGACATCTCGCCCAGTGTTACGCCGCCGAATCTCGCTGGCCCGAAGCGCCGTTTTGGAAACGGCGGCGATTTCAGCCGGAAGCGAATCCTCGGGCCCCGCAGAATTTTTTTAACTCCGTCAGCAGCAGTCCAGTCCTTCAACCCTCATGAAAACTCGTCATCGTCGTTTGCGCGACACGCTTTCCCTCGTGTTGCTCACATTCGCCTGCCTCACGCCGCGTCTGCCGGGCGCGGTCTCCGCCGCTCCCGTCGCTCCCGCCTCGGATTCCGCCACCACCGTTTACGCTGAAGTCGTGGCGCTCGATCAGCCGTTCATGTTCAACCGCCTCGGCGCCGCCCAACCGTCGGGCATGATCTTCGCGCTCCAACGCGATGTGGTATCCAACAACGCCACCGTCAAAACGCTGCAGCCCGGCCAAGTCATGCTCCGCCCGGACAAGCGCGCCCGGCCCATCGTACTGCGCGTGAACGTCGGCCAGTACTTGGAAATCAAATTCACCAATCTGCTCGCGCCCACGCCGGTCAATCCCCCTGCCTCTCCGGGCTCGGCCACGCAGGTCCAGGTTTACACGTCGCAACCCGGCACGCGCAACGCGGGCGTCCACATCGCGGGGCTCGAGCTCGTTGCCGGCAAGGATGGCAGCGGCAATCCGGCTCCGGGCATCGACAGCGATGCGACGTTCGTCGGGGCAAACACGGACAGCCTCGTGGCCCCCGGCTCCTCCCGCACCTATCGCTACTACGCCAAGGCCGAGGGCACGTTCATGCTTTATAGCGCCGCCGGCGATTGGAACGGCCAGTTGCAATCGGGCCTGTTTGGCTCCGCCCTCGTCGAGCCGAAAAATGCCGAGTACTATCGCAGCCAGGTGACCAACGCCGAGCTCACGCTCGCCGCCTACGCCGTGGTGCCCAATGCCTCCGGCAAGGGCGCTACGCTGCCAGCCCGACCCGACCTTTCGCTGGTGCGCAAGATCGATGCCGATGGCAATGCGCTCACCGCGAGTGTTGAAGGAGCGCAGGTGCCCTTGTGGTCCTTGTCTGGGCTCGGGGTGTCGGGCCAGACGGTGCAGAAGACCGATGCGATCGCCCTTAACGGACGGCTGTTCACTCCCGACGGTCGGCCGCTCATCGATTACAATGCCGTCTTTCCGCCCGGCCATTCCCATGCCGGTGATCCGATTCTGAGAATGACGCGGCGACTGCCGGACGGTCGGGATGAACTCATCGCAAGCGATCTGACGGCGATTATCACGGGACCAGGCGCGGGAGATTTTCCGTTCAGCGAAAACGGGCCTGATTTCTTCGCCAACCCCACGTACCCCAACCGCCGCCAGGCCTTCCGTGAGATCACGGTCATGTATCACGAGATCTTCAACGCGGTGCAGGCGTTCCAGCAGTTTTATACCACGCAGCTCGGCGGCGTGATGGGTGCTGGCACGGATGCCTTTGCCATCAATTACGGTGCGGCCGGCATCGGCGCGGAAGTGCTCGCCAACCGGCTCGGAGTCGGCCCGATGGGCGGCAAGCAATCCGTCGACCTGAAGTTCGAGGAGTTTTTCCTTTCCTCCTGGTCCTGCGGCGATCCCGCGATGGTGGTCGACGTGCCGGCCAATGCGCCGAACCAAACCGTCACCGCCCCCACGGCAAAGCAGGCTGAACAGCAGACGAATTCTCCTCTTGTGAGCGCCGCCTTCGCGCCGGTTCCGCCCGCGTCCTCGCCCCCGCTCCAGCCGCCTGCGCCTTCCACGCTCTTCCAGCCGCTCACCGGGCAGAAGGCGACCAAGGCGTTCTACCCCGACGATCCGTCGAACGTGTATCACAGCTATATGCGCGATCACGTGATAATGAGGCTGCTCCACACCGGCAGCGGCATCACCCATATTCACCATCTGCATGCGCACCAGTGGCTGCGTTCGCCCAACAGCGACAACAGCGATTACCTCGACAGCCAGATGATCGCGCCGGGCTCCACCTTCACCCTGGAAATGTCCTACAACGGCAGCGGCAATCGCAACGAGACCGTGGGCGATGCGATTTTTCATTGTCACTTTTATCCGCACTTCGCCGGCGGCATGTGGGCGCTCTGGCGCGTGCATGACGTATTCGAGGCGGGCACGAAGCTCGACAAGAACGGCCGGCCCGCCGATGGCTGGAATCGTTCGCTGCCCGACGCCGAGATCGAGCGTGGCACGCCGATCCCCGCCATCGTCCCACTGCCAACCCTCGCGATGGCGCCCGCACCCGCACCCGTGCGGTTGATCGACCACGGTACCCGCGCCGAAGTGCAGGCAAAGACCACGGCTCCCGACGGCACGCCGAGCTACGACAATCCCGGCTATCCCTTCTTCATCCCCGGTGTCTCCGGCCATCGCGCCCCGCACCCACCGCTCGATTTCGCCTGGGCGGAAGATCGCGCCGGCCAGCCCAAGCTCGATGCGAAGGGCAACAAAATCTATCTCGACGGCGGTTTGCCACGGCACCAGGTGCTGGACGGCACCATCGTCCGCGAGCTGCACACGCGTTGGGATTTCAGCAAGGACTTCATCGCCTATGATGCGAAGCACAAGCCCATCGCCGGCGGCCTCATCGCTTACGAGTTGCCCAACGACGGCACCGCGGTCGAGAAGGCGGCGATGGCCACGCACGCCACGCGCACCCATGCGTCGGTTCTGCCCAATGGCGATCCCGGCAATTTCACCCTGAACGGCCTGCCTCCCGTACCGGGCGCTCCGTTTGCCAACCCCAGCGTGGATGAAAACGGCAACGGCAAGGTCAACCTCCGCCGTTACCAGGCCGCCGCGATCCAGATGGACGTCGTGCTGACCAAGCAGGGTTGGCACTATCCGCAGCAGCGCATGCTCACGCTCTGGCAGGATGTCGCCCCGACCCTGACCGGCACCCGTCCGCCCCAGCCGCTCTTCTTCCGCGCCAACACCGGCGAGACGATCGAGTTCTGGCACACCAACCTCGTGCCCGACTACTACGACATGGACGATTTCCAGGTTCGCACCCCCACCGACATCATCGGCCAGCACATCCACCTCGTGAAATTCGATGTGCTCGCCTCCGACGGCGCGGGCAACGGCTGGAACTACGAAGACGGCACGTTCAGCCCCGATGAAGTCCGTGGTCGGATCGATGCAATCAATCTCTCCGGCGGCCTCTTCAACATGGATCTCAAAACCCAGTTCAAGGGCAGATTCCAGCGCAAGCTCACCGCGACACCCGCACCGACAGTCTTTGGCGACGCTCCCGCCGGGCAGGATTGGCGCGGCGCGCAGACTACTATCCAGCGTTGGGATACCGACCCCGTCCAAAACAACAAGGGCGAGGATCGCACCCTGCGCACCGTCTTCACGCACGATCACTTCGGTCCCTCGACGCACCAGCAAGTCGGCCTGTACGGCGGTTTGCTCGTCGAGCCTCAGGGTTCGAAGTGGTTTGATTCCGTTTCCGGCGGCTTGCTCTACGATACCAAGAGCCGCAGCGACGGCGGCCCCACGACCTGGCAAGCCAACATCGTCACGGCCCATCCCGCGGACAGCTACCGCGAGTTCGCGCTGGAGTTCGCCGACTTCCAGCTCGCCTATTCCCCGGGAAGTCCATCGACCAAGGGCACACCAACCGCGCCACTCTATACCGGAGTCTTCACCGGCGGTTTGCAGGTCGGATTGCTGCCCGCCACCTCACCGGTGCGCGCAGTCTTCACCAGCTTCGGAGCCACTCTCGCGACCAACGCGACCCTCGCCGGCTCCGACAGTGCTGGCTGGACGCTCACGAGTTCCACCGCACCCGGCGTCAACGAAAACTACGCGCTCACGCTGAGCTCGTCCACAGGTCCGACCTATCAGGTCTTCCCGCAGAACCTCGCCGCGGGCTGGTCTTCGCCGGGCTTCGTGATCAATCCAGCCGGCCCGGACGGAGGCAACACGAACAGCGGCGCGCCCTATCCAACGCTCATCAGCACGCCGCCGGCCCCCGGTGCTTTCTCGCTGAACTATCGCGCGGAGCCGATCCCCGCGCGTGTCTGGAATCCCACTACAAACGCGCCCGCCACCGGCTCGCAGGGCGACCTGTCGCTGGCCTACGCTTCCATCACGCGCGCCGATCCGACGCTCAATGTGCAGCCCACGCCCGGCGCGAAGATCAATCCTGCGGATACCTCCGCCACGGCCTTCACGTTCCCGGCCAATCTCTCGCCCACCGTCGAAGGCACGACCGCCGGCAGCAGCGATCAGGGCAAGGTGCAGCCGACCGATCCTTTTACGCCGATGCTTCGCGCCTATGCGGGTGACCGGGTTCAGGTGCGCACTCTCGTCGGTGCTCATCAGGGCGCGCACTTCTTCAGCATGGACGGCGTCAAATGGCTCTACGAACCCTCCTCCTCCAACACCGGTTTCCGCAACAACCAGCCGATGGGCATTTCCGAACACTACGAAATGCTCTTCGCGTTACCCAGTGCGACGGCCGCCACGACCAACCCGTGGGCCGACTATCTCTACAACGCAAGCGCCGGCGTCGATGGCATCACCAACGGACTCTGGGGTCTCATGCGCTCCTACAAGCAATCGGTTGCCAACCTCGTGCCGTTGCCCAACAACGCGCCGCCCGCCCAGGTGCCACTGGTCGCTCCGCTCACGCCACCCACCGGTGCGACCGTGCGCAGCTTCACCGTGGTAGCCACCACGGCGAAACAGGCGCTCCCCAACGGAGTGCTCACGTACAACAGCCGCGGTCAGGTCACGCAGCAGAACCCGCTCCAGCTCGCCACCGCCCAGGTGATCAACAATCCCGATGCGCTGATCTACGTGCGCGCCGAGGATCTCACCTCGCCCAATGCGCAAGGCCAGCTCAAGCCCGGCGTCCCGATTGAGCCACTGATTCTGCGCGCCGCGGCCGGCGAGTGGATCCAAGTCACGTTGATCAACGCGTTCGATACGACGACCCCGGCCTTCAACCAGTCGCCGCTCCCCGCCGCCGGGCCGCCCTATGGCAAAAACCTGCCCGCGGTGACGCTGCAACCCTCCACGCAGGCTGGCCTCAACCCGCAGGTGGTCGGCTACGACATCACCGCGGCAAACGGCGTGAACATCGGCTTCAATCCCACCGTCACGGTCGCCCCGGGCGTGACTGCGTCGCCGGTTTACTGGTACGCCGGCACGCTCACGACGGTGAACGGTGCGTTAAAAGCTACTCCAGTCGAGTTTGGCGCCATCAACCTGAACCCGTCCGATCCGCTGCTCCAGCACACGCTCGGCCTCGTCGGTGCGCTCGTGATTGAGCCGGAAGGATCGACCTGGGTGGAGGACGCCACGATGCGTGCGGCTGCCACGGTGACAAAAGCCGACGGCACGACCTTCCGCGACTTCGTGATGGTCTGCCAGGACGATGTCACCTTGTCTTCCGGCACCACCGCGGGATTTGCAACCGACAGCGTCAACTATGGCACCGAACCGATGCCCTACCGTTACCCGCCCGGTACGATCGCCACCATTGCCGCCGATGTGAGCCAGGCCACCTCGAACCAACTCGTCGGCAACGTGGATCCGCAGACGCCGATCTACACCGCTACGGCGGGCAGTGAGGTGCGATTCCGCATGCTCCATCCCGCCAGCGGTGCCGGCAGCGACGGCGAAACCCTGACCATCGACGGCCATGTGTTTCAGGAGGAGCCCTACATCAACGACAGCCGCACCATCGGCCACAATCCCACCTCGCAATGGTTCGGCACCCGCGGCGGTCATGGGGCGCGCGATCGCTTCGACGTGATCCTCAGCAGCGCGGGCGGCGACCACAAGGTGCCAGGCGATTATCTCTACCGTTCGATGGTGACGGCTTTCGGCGCCGACTTCGTGGACGGCAAATGGGGCATCTTCCGCGTCACCGATCCGGCAAAGCCGCCGGTCGCCAGCCAAGCGCTGGTGGTGGCCGCGCCTCTCCTGAAGACGGCGCCCGCCACGGTGGTGCAACCGGCCGTGCCCGCGCCCGCCCGGGCGGAATCGCCAGTCGCCCAACGCTTCCGGCGCCACTTCCGGCCAGCGAGCGTGCAGGACAAAGCCACTCAGCCGCCGCCCCAAAAACCTCAGAAATAACGCCCTCGCGGCGCCCCGCGATTCACCTGCCCCGCCTTCGGCCTTCCGCAAAAAGGCCGAAGGCACGCGAGACCGCGGATCGGAATCATCGCAGAAGCACGGAAACCTTCGTTTCCGTGCTTCCGTCTTTTTAGACCAATGGCTTTTGAGAAAAAGGCTCTGAACAGAATGACTCGTGCCGCGTCGATATCATGTCTATGGAAGTGCGTGGTAAAAGAAGAGTCCAACCAGCCGCCAGAATCAACGCGCTTAGTTGCCCCGCGATTTCGCACAGCGGCTTCCGCTCCACGGTGCGTTGTCATTCCGAAAGAACCGGCTGCACGCTAGCGCACGTAAAAAAATGAAGAAGCGCGATGATAAGCCAGCCGCCCTAGATCACGTCCTCTACGAGATCGAGATGCTCATCAATTCTTTGCTCGCTCTATCGCGTCCGGGCCTTTCGGCAAGGGACGCTAGCGGTTGGCTGGAGGTTTTCGCCGTTCACGCGCGCAACCTGAATGAGTTCTTTGGGCCGAAAGATCCAGGAGCCGCCTACATGAGGCCGGATCATTTCATCTCATGGACGGACAGCTATCAGCTCGATACGGAGCTTGCACGGCGAGCAAGTGGGCAAATCTCACACCTGACCTACGATCGCGAGCGGCCCGAAGAGAAGACATCCTGGCCTTTTGAGAAGCACTTTACTGCTTTGCGCACACCGTCGGTGAAGTTTTTGACGGCCGTTATGCAAGTCGAGTCTCTTATGAGCTATCATAGGAATCGGTCACGGGCTGCCGCGCTTCTGGAAGTATTTCCGGAGATTCGATTCAATTCGGTTCAGCATAGCGCTAACGTTGCCTCTCCAAATGCCTAATCAGCTGCCAAAGCCAACACGTTTTGTACGTGGCTCACCTTGAACGTTAGCCAAGAAATCCATATGCCAAGTGAATGGGATGTCGGCGAGTTCACCACTCTAGTGAAAGACAAGATGGGTGCTGCCCATGCAGAAGTCATGCTGCCCGCGCTCGAATCAATCCGTGATAAATTCGTATTCTGCCATTACCATTATTCGCGCGCGCTCGAGTTGATGAGCCCGCACAAGAAGAACCTTAAGGATCATTTCGCCCAAGCTACCGCAGCGATGAGTCTGCTCTTCTCACAGTCCGAAGAAGAGCGTCGGCAGTTGGTTGAAGCGCTTTTCGGCGCACGCGCGCACAGCGTCGCATTCGCCCAGTGCCTACATTCGACTGCCGACTATCTCGCGAAAGTTATTTATCGCGGCCTTGATCTCAGGGGCCAGCATAGCATTTCCATTCCAAATCACCAGATTGGCCTCCAGAAGGTGAAAAAGGACATTTCAACCATAGCAGAGTTAGCTGTGATCAAGCAGAGAATCGAAGACTATCTAGTCTCACCTGCATCCAGGTATTTATCCGCATTTGTGAATACCGAGAAGCATCATGAGATCGTCGATGCTCAGTTCTCTTTATCCTTTTCGGCCGGATCCATTGCTTCAGCCGGAATCCGAATGAAAGCCTTTCAGTATAGGGACGAGAATTTTGGAGAGAAGTGGGCGATCGACTTTTTCGAAAAAGACTTTCATACGATTTTAGAACGAACCACTGAGGTCGGTTGCGCGCTCAACGATTATTTGAAAACAAAATGAAAGTTAACCAGTAGGAATGAGAAGGCGAAGAGACGTGAAGCGCGAATGAGCGCGCAGCGTTATACTCCGCCTGATGAACTCCACCGATAATATCACAATTGGATTAGACCTCGGGGATCGCCACCACACCGGGTGCGTCCTCAATGCCGGCGGTGACATCGTCACCGAGGAAACGATCACGAACACGCGCGAGTGTCTCGAAACGTTCGCCGCTCGGTTTCCCACCGCGACAATCATCATGGAGACGGGCACGCACAGCCCATGGGTGAGCCGATTGTTCGAAGCGCGCGGGCACCGCGTGCTCGTGGCCAACGCCCGCAAGCTGCGCGCGATCTCGCAAAGCCAGACCAAGTCCGACCGCGAAGACGCGCGGATGCTCGCGCGCCTCGGCCGCGCCGATCCGAAGCTGCTGAGCCCCGTACGCCACCGCCGCGAGGCAACGCAGCGCGCGCTCGTGCGGCTCAAAGTGCGCGAGGCCCTCGTGCGCAGCCGCGTCAACCTCATCAACTCCGTGCGCTTCCTGCTGAAGAGCCTCGGGGTGTTCGTGTCGTCCGCGATCAAGGCGATGGCCTTCGCGCGCAAAGTCCGCGCGCAACTCGCGTCCGCCGACGCCGCCCTGGTCGAGCCGCTGCTCGCCGCGATCGATACGCTCAACTCACAAGTCAAAGCCCTCGACATCGAACTGGAGACCCTCGCCCGCGACAATTATCCCGCAACCGAACGGCTGCGGCAGATCTCGGGCGTCGGCCCGCTCACCGCGTTGTGCTTCGTGCTGACGCTCGAAGACCCCAAGCACTTCGAACACGCCCGCGATGTCGGGCCTTATCTGGGCCTGGTGCCGCGCCGCGATCAATCGGGCCAAACCGACAAGCAGCTAGGAATCACCAAAGCCGGCCACGTGCAGTTGCGCTGCCTTTTGGTCAACTGCGCACACTATATCCTCGGCCCGTTCGGCCCGCCCTGCGTGCTCCGCGCGGCCGGCGAACGGATCGCGGCCCGCGGCGGCAAGTCCGCCAAAAAGCGCGCCGTCATCGCCGTCGCCCGCAAGCTCGCGGTGACGCTGCTGGCCCTCTGGAAAACGGGGGCGGAGTATCGCCCGCAGCCGTTGCCGCAGGCCGCCTGAACCGCCTGTCCCACGCCCCGCAACCTCAACTCTCTTTCCCGTCCTCACCCAGGTCTAATCCTTTGGCCACTGCGATCTGGCGCCAGCGTGAGCCTCACCGCTCAACGCGCTAACAAGTAAGCAGGGCCGCCCTTTTCCGAAGCACCTTGGATTCCTCCCTGCACCGCGCGGCCCATTGACGCCGCCACACCGAGTGCGTATGGAAGCCTGACCTTCGGGAACGCCGCGAGCCGCAATCCAGATCCACAAAAAGGTGAACCTTTTTAGAAAAAACTCTCGACACGCCTTCTCATGGAAGACGCCAGAGCCAACGCGCTTCGTGCGTAGCTCATCTTGAGCGTTCGGCAAAGACTCGTGATGTTACTGCAAGAAGACACGAAGACGAATCTGCTGACGGTCTCGGCTATTTTCTCCCTCTTTGCGGCGATTGTTTCTCCAATCGTATTCGAGTATAGCACTGCGCGTTGGTATGTCTGTGGCGCACTCGGCGCCGCCACGTTCGGACTTTTTGTGCTACATCGACACGCAGCGAAGACGGCGGCTAAGACTGCCCATCCACTTTCGAGAAAGGATATTCTGCGGATGCGTTTGATCTCTGGCATTGGAGCCATCGTGATTGGGGGAGTTGTCGTAGCACTTTCTCGGACGTCAAACGTCGACAAAAAGATGTTTCGATTTCTCGTTGGCTTTTTGGTCGTATGCCTCGGCATGTTTGCATCGACATTTGCTCGCGCCGCCCAGCGCTCACATGAAGAAGACGGCCAAAGTCAGGAACTCCGACGATCCTAAAACTTCGATTTTCACATCTGTGACCTTACCAACCCCCAACCCAGTGGCCGCAGCTCACCTCTAACGTTCGGTAAAACAAAGATGAGCAATAAGCACATCAATGACCACGAGTACTTTCTCGGGAGATTGGTCGCTTCGTTCCAGAGTCTCGAACTAACGCTCATCGAATATTTCGCAGCCTTGCTAAGTTGGCAGGACCGAGAACTTGGCTACATCGTCTCCGACGGATTGCCGTTCAAGAAACTAGTCACGACGATCGATGCGGTAGCGAAATACAAAGAAAAGCCGGAGGCATACACGGGACTCAGTGATCTCCTAGGTCGATGTCTCAAGCTTGAAGAACGGCGAAATAAATATGTCCACGGGTATTGGGATATTACGCCGACCGAAGGTGACTCACTGAAGTGGGTATGGTTCAAGCGAAAGAATCGATTGGGAAAAGGAAACGTCCATACGGAGGAGAAGTTGGCAGCCGACCTCGATCTGTTCGTGAATCAGTCTACCGATCTGCAGGAGGCGATTCGTTTACGAATTCGAAAGCCATGAAAAAGCCCAATCAGGCGCCAGAGCTAACGCGTGGAACCGGGGCCGCGATCTCGATCATGCCTCGTTCGCTCGACCGGGCCTTTTCATTCGAAGAAAGACGGCTTGTTCGCTCGCTGCGCGCGGCTCACCTGTGACGGTAGCCAAAAATGAAAACATTGCACATGAAGTTTCTGGCCCTTCTCGGATTTGGTTCGTCTGCGACCGCTGCTGATGCCGCCTTGAAAGAGGGCCAATGCTGGTCGTATGCGGCGCGCCCCGGCGAAGAAGATTCATTCCTGATGATTCGAAAGATCGAGACACTTTCGAGGGTTGGTGAGGTTGTCCATATTTCCGTTTTCGGCCTGAAGATTAAGAATCCCGCAGCACCGAAGGGCTACACTGACCAAGCAGGTCATTTGCCGATTTCGGTGACGAGTCTGCGGGGTTCTCTGAAAGAAAAGGTCCAGAGGAAGATTCCTGATGTGAATTGGCAGGAAGGTTATCAGATGTGGCTCGAAGCCGAAGGCGGAGTGTTCACTAAGCCGGTCAGCGATTGTGTTGGTTTCATGGAGGAAGCCATCAATCGGGGGAAGAAGGGCTAACCAAATACCAGAGCCAACGCCTGACGGCATAGTTCATCGCTGAAGTTCGGCATAAGATGGCCCTTTCACTGCGAGTCGCTGAGTTGATGCCTAGCAGGCCGTGTCGATTCTCCCTTGGCCTGCAGGACGACAGCGTATTCGCGGATTTCGACGTCGATGATGATGGCCACGTCTTTCTCCGACGGATTTCGTTCGATGGCTACGGTTGCTGTAGCGCGCCCGAAGCGATTCGGCGGATGCCCGTCGATCACTCCCGCACGCTGCTCGAATCGGTCGATCGCCAAGCGGTCGCAGATCCTAGGGTCGAAGCGATTCTGCGCGTCTATTTCCGCGAGAACGCGGACGTCCTTTGGAGTGACGCCTTGTCCACACATGAGCTGCTTTGATGCGCGTGCGATGGCTCATCCCAAGAGCCGAAGTCGCCAGGGCCAAGCCGGCTATAAGCGAGGCAAAGCATTTTTTAGGTGGTGGCAGCGGAAGGATGCGAGAGGCGGACAAAGGGTTTGCGGTCGTAAAGCACTACGACTAGCCGGCGGAGTTGAAGCCGCATGACGTAGCTGACGCAGACGAAGTAAAACTTGCCCTCGGCTTTCTTCCGGTCGAAGACCGCCTTCATGTCGGAGTCATGCAGTATGGCGCAGATCGCCGCTTGGAAGAGCACGGTGCGGGCCAGTTCCACGCCGCGTTTGGACATGCGCACGCGGCCTTTCTATTGGAAAGACTCACACAACTTCGGATCAGCACCGAAGTTTACGATTTACGCGAAGTGTTGAGCGTATGCTCCGCATACTTTCTCGCCGCGGGCTCATGACAGCCTCTAGGGTCAGCCCCAACTTGAAATCGCCGTTCGCCCTCCTCACCTGCGCCTTGGTGTTAAGCTTGGGTCTGTCTGCCCGCGCCCTCGCCGGCGAGGCGCCTGCGCCCCAACGCTTCGTCCGCGATGGCGTCGCCGTGGAATTTGCGCTCGCCCCGGCTGATGCGGCGAAACCCACGCCGCCGATGGCGGGTGCCGCCTCCCGTGTCCGCTTCACGATCACCGACACCACCACGGGCAAGCCGCTCACTCGGCTGCATCCGGCCGCGTGGCTGAGCCGGCGAGTCGCGGCCTCGGGCGCGCAGCCGCACACGTGCGCCCAGAAAGTGCAGGAGCTGCTCGGCGGCAGCATTTTTTCCAAAGCCGATCTCGATCTGAACAGCTTTCAGGTGCTCACGCTCAACGACGACGCCACGCTCACCGTCGTCGATCCGCTGTTCGGGTTCGGCGGCACCAAACTCCTCGCGCTGATCGCGCTGCCCGGCGTGGGCGCGGATTGGACCCTCACCACCGACGGGAAAAAAATCTTCGTGGCCGTACCGACGGCCAACAAAGTCGCCGTCGTTGATACGGCCACGTGGAAAATCTCCGCGCTGCTCGAGGCCGGCGACGCTCCCAGCCGTATCACGGTACAGCCCGACGGACACTACACCTGGGTCGCAACCGACACCGGCATTACCGTGATTGCCACCGACCGCACCGAAGTCGTCGCACGTATCGCTCTTGGCCGCGGCTCGCACGAGATCGTGTTTTCCGCCGACAGCCGCTGGACCTTCGCGACGAATGCCGCCGATCAGACGCTTTCCGTCATCGATATCCACAGCCTGAAAAAAACGAAGGACGTGCCACTCGGTTGCGCACCCGCTGGCGCCGCCTATTCGCAAGCCAGCCAGGCCGTCTATCTCACCGATGAAGCCGGCGGAAAGATCGTGGTGTTCGACGCCGTGAAACATAAAATTGTCGCCCGCATCGCAGCGGAACCCGGCGTGGCCGAGCTGAAATTCGCGCCGGGTGACCGGTTCGGACTCGTGGCCAATCCGACGCACGACCTCGTGCTCATTTTCGATGCGGCGACGAACCGGATCGTGCAGCGCGCGAAGATCGATCATGGCCCGGAGCAGTTCACCTTTACGAGCGACCTGGCCTTCGTGCGCCGGCGCGGCACCGCGAGCGTCGGCATGATTCCCTTGAAGGAAATCGGCCGCGAAGGACAGGCGGTGCCGGTCGCGGAATTCACCGGCGGCGAAGCGCCCTTCGGCCCGCGCACCAGTCCCGCCGATGGGATGGCACCCGCACCGGGCGAGAGCGCCGTCGTGGTCGCCAACGCCGTCGACAAGACCATCTATTATTACATGGAGGGCATGGCCGCTCCGATGGGCAATTTCAGCAACTACGGCCGGCAGCCGCGCGCCGTGCTGGTCATCGACCGCAGCCTCCGCGAAGTCGCGCCCGGCACCTACGAAACTGCCGCCGACCTGCCGGCGGCGGGCGACTATGACGCGGTGTTCTTTCTCGATTCGCCGCGAATCACGCATTGCTTCGCCGCGACGATTCAACCGAATGCGGCGCACCCAACGATCCATCCATCCAACACCGCACGGCTGGAACCTCTGTCGCCACCGGAGCTCAAGCTGGTCGCAGGCCAGCCCGCGCACGTGGCGTTTCGCCTCCGCGGCGTGGGTGGTGCAGGCGAACCGATCGCGGTGCCCGCGGACCTGATTGTGCGCACGCTCCTCGCCCCCGGTATTTGGAATGCTCGCTTCAACCCGGTGTTCGCCGCCGACGGCACGTGTGCGATCGAGTTCACGCCACCCGAGCCCGGCCTGTATTATTTCTACGCCGAGTCGGTCTCGCTCGGACTTGCCCCGAGCCAGGCGCCCTGCCTGATTCTTCAGGCCACCGACGCGCCACCGGTCGCTGCGCCATGACACCTGCCCGTCCCATATTTTTCTCCCGTGCATTCGCGCTGGGGATTGTCTTCGCCCTAACCCACGCCGCGTTGTTCGCCGAATTGGACGATGCCTCGGGCCTTCGTACCATTCCGGACATCGAGGTACAGGATCAGAACGGGCAGACGCTTCATTTCTACAGCGATCTCGTGAAAGGGAAAATCGTCGCGGTGAATTTCCTTTTCACCGGCTGCTCCACGATCTGCCCGCAACTCGGCGCGAGTTCCGCCGCGCTGGCCAAGCAACTCGCAGCCAAAAATGACGACCGCTTTCGCGTGATTTCAATCAGCTTCGATCCGGGCGCCGATACCCCGGAGCGGCTGCGCGAGTGGAGCGCCCATTTCGGCTCCACACCGGGTTGGACACTTGTCACCGGGAAGCGGCGCGACATCGATACCTTGCTGCGCGCGCTCCAAGTTTACACCGCGGACAAAAACCTCCACAGCGGCAATTTCCTGCTTGGCAACGAAGCGGCCGGCGAGTGGCGGCGCATTGGTGGCACCGTGTCGCCCGAAAAATTGGTGCAGACCTTGGATGAATTAGCCGGATTCACGCAGCAGCCTGTAGGGCGGGGTCTCCCGACCCCGCCGTGGCCGAATGAGGCAGGGTCAGGAGACCCCGCCCTACACCAGGCTGCTACCGGACGGTTAGTGCCATTTGTACGTGAAGAGCGGATTCAATCAGCTAAGGCTGAGCCCGGCCCAGCCTCCCAGACTGTACCCGCGCCGCCGCCAGCCGCTGCGGCGGCGCGCTATTTCCCGGATGTCGTACTCGTCAATCAGGACGGCGAATCGCGTCGCTTCTATACCGATCTGGTTAAAGGGCGCATCGTCGTCATCAACACGATCTTCTCAGATTGCGGCGGCGTCTGCCCAATCATGGCCGAACGCTTCGCGAAAGTGCAGGCGCAGCTCGGCGAGCGCGTGGGGCGCGATGTTTATCTGCTATCGATCTCCGTCGATCCCGTCACCGACACGCCCGCCAAACTCCACGCCTACGCCGAACGGGTCGGGGCAAAACCCGGCTGGCAATTCCTCACGGGCGAGAAGGCCAACGTCGATCTCGTGCTCAAAAAACTTGGCCAATACGTCGAGTCGCGCGACGCCCACTCCAATCTTTTCATCATCGGCAACGAGCCGACCGGCCTGTGGAAAAAAGCCTTCGGCCTCGCGCCCGCCGAAGAGATCGTCCAAGTCGTGGAAAGCGTCGTCAACGACCAGCGCTAATACCGCACCAGCCTCCCGCCGCATGGCTGTCCCGTTTTTCTTTAGCCGTCGCCTTACCCTGGTCTCGCTCATTGAGTGTAGGACCGCCGCTGGTCGGCGGGCCCTTGCGCGACGCTTCAAGGCCCGGCGACGAGCGCCGGCCCTACTCACTAAAAGGCCTTTTCTTTGTAGGGTGTCTGCCTTGCTTTTTCAGCGTTCGCTATTGGCCCTCGCCCTGCTCGCCGTCAGCGCGCGGGGCCAGCTCTCTGATTCGGAAACGCGCGGACGCCAGCTTTACGATCAGGGGATCGGCGCGGATGGACAGGCGGTGAGCGCTGTTGGCGGCGAGGCGAACCTCGCGCTTCCCGCTGCCTTCGTCGCGTGCGTAAACTGCCACGGCTACGACGGGCGGGGGAAAGCAGAAGCGGGAAGCCTCTCGCCGGATATTCGTTGGGAAACGCTCACCAAGCCCTACTCGATCACTTCACCCACCGGCCGTCGCCGGCTCCCCTACGACGCCTCCACTTTTTTCAAGGCCATCACCCAGGGTCTCGATTCCACGGGGCAGCCGCTAGATGCCACGATGCCGCGTTATCGGATTTCTCCAGCGGAAGCCGCCAACGTATTGGCCTACGTGAAGCAGATCGGACGTACGCCAGGTGAAGGCGTGACGGACGACACGCTTCGGATCGGCTTCCTCCTGCCGATCGAGTCGACGCTCATAGAAACGGCCGGGCTCGACCAAAAAATTCTCGCCGCCTGCCTTGAAGATGTGAACCGGGCAGGCGGGATCTATCGCCGGCGGATCGAGTTGACCGCATTCAACGCCTCATCGCCCGGGCAACTCACCGCGCAGGCCATGTTGGCTGTGCTCGACAGCAGCCCGGCTGGCGCCGATCCAGAGCTGGCGCAGACCTGCGAACAACGGAAAATCCCTGTCGTATCCCTCTTCAGTGAGGCTTCGGGCCAAGTCCACCGCTACGGCTTTTCGCTTTTTCCCGGAGTGGCGGAGCGAGCCCGAGCGCTCGTCCGTTATGCGATTAAGCATGGCGGCGGCTCGACGCAGCCGCGCGTCGTCTTGATTTATTCCGAGAAAGACGCCGCGTCTCCAGAAATCAAATTCATCGTTGCCGCCGTCAAACCGCTCATCGCGCTGGAGGAAACCGCCATCGCCGCCGGGAAAGCCGATGACGCCGTGCTCGCGTTGCGCGACACCGGGACCGAGATCGTGCTCTTGCAAGGTACGGAGGCCGATCTCGCTGCGTTCAGCGCCAGTGCGCAGCGGCACGCCTGGGAGCCGTTGCAACTCTGGCTGGAACCACCCGCTCGCGCCGTGCAGACGAGTCGTCGCGCGTTCACCCTCTCGACGAACTTTTCTTCCGCTGTTTCACCCGCGGAGCCCACTGCCGGTCGGCAATGGGCCAGCCGTCACGGATTGTCCATGCGCGACCTCCCCCGCCAATGCATGTTAATCGCCCTGGCGGAGACGCTCACGGAAGGGCTCAAGACCGCAGGCCGGGAAGTGAGCCGCGAAAAATTGGCGCAAGGATTGGAAGCGTTATGCGATTTCAAAGCTGGTCTGACCTCACCGCTCAATTTCACCTCTCGCCGACACACTGCCACTTCCAGCGTATATGTTGTGCCCTGTCAGTTCACGCCTGGCAAATTCACGGGCGAATGGGTGCCGATCGACTAGCTCTCACGGGGACTGGTCGACCCAGACGCAGGCAAACGAAGAATAGAGGGCGGGGTCTCCCGACCCGCAGCGCCCTTGCAGGGAGAGCGGCCACGTAAGCAACTAATCCGGTTCGAACGCACGGTCATAGCGAGCGGCATTGGCCGCCGGCTGGTCGGCTTTCGTCAGCAAACAATTTCCCACCGCCAACGTGTCGATCTCCGATCCCATGAAACAGCGGTAGGCATCCTCCGGCGAGCACACCACCGGCTCGCCCCGAACATTGAAACTGGTGTTCACCAAAACAGGACAACCGGTCAGCTGCTTGAATTCAGTCAAAAGCTGGTGGAAGCGAGGATTGGTCTCGCGATGAACCGTCTGCACCCGCGCGGAATTGTCCACATGCGTCACCGCCGGAATCTTCGAGCGCGCCACCTGCAGACGCTCGAAACCTTCGAGCGCGTTTTGCTCCGGAGAAATCGGCAGTCGATGCGGTGCGCTCACATCGGCGACAAGGAGCATGTAAGGACTCGCCGTTTCGAGATCGAACCAATCGCGCGCGTCTTCGGCCAGCACAGCCGGGGCAAATGGACGAAATGATTCCCGGAATTTCACCTTGAGATTGAGCGTCCGCTGCATCGTGGGTGAACGCGGATCGGCGAGAATGGATCGGTTGCCGAGCGCTCGCGGGCCGAACTCCATCCTGCCTTGTACCCAACCCAATGCCCGACCAGCGGCCAAATCCTGCGCACACCGAGTGATCAAGTCCGCGTCGGACAGAACGATAAACTGCGCTCCCAGTCGAGACAGCGCGGCCTCAATCTCCTCTTGGCGAAACTCGGGGCCGAGATAACTCCCGTTCATGCGGTCGAGTCCAACACAAGGAGAACGACTCGCACCGTGAAACCCGTGATAAGCGCACAGCGCGGCGCCGAGGGCTCCGCCGGCGTCGCCGGCGGCGGGTTGGACCCAGAGGGCTTTGAAGGCGCCGTCGCGGAGGATTTTGCCGTTGGCCACGCAATTGAGCGCCACGCCGCCGGCGAGGCACAGGTTGTCCAACCCGGTTTCCTTCGCCAAAGCACGCGTCATTTTCAAGACGACCTCCTCGATGACCGCTTGCACCGAGGCGGCAAGATCACGATGCCGCTGGGTCAGCGGTTCGTCAGGCAAACGCGGCGGCCCGCCAAACAACACATCGAAGCGCCGGTTGGTCATCCGCAAACCCGTGCAGTAGTCGAAAAACACCAGGTTCAAGTGAAACGAACCGTCCGGCTTCACCTCAATGAGCTGTTCGTGGATGAGGCTGGCATAGCGCGGAACCCCGTAAGGCGCTAGCCCCATGACCTTGTATTCACCCGAGTTCACCTTGAACCCCAGATAATAAGTAAACGCCGAGTAGAGCAGCCCGAGCGAATGCGGGAAATGGATTTCGCGCTGCACCTCGAGGCGCGTGCCACTTCCCACCGCCAACGAGGTGGTCGCCCACTCGCCCGCGGCATCGAGCGTGAGCACGGCGGCCGCCTCAAACGGCGACGGATAAAACGCACTCGCGGCATGGCTCAGGTGATGCTCGCTGAAGAGCAACTTTTCCAGCCATGGCACATCGGAATCGAAGTGCTGGAGTTCGCGGCGAAGCAGACTTTTGAGGAAAAGTTTTTGCCGCAGCCAGACCGGCAACGCCGTGCGGAACGAAGCAAAGCCCCTCGGCGCAAACGCCAGATAGGTCTCAAGCAGCCGCTCGAATTTCAGAAACGGTTTATCGTAGAAAACGACTTGGTCGAGATCGCGTGCGGCAATGCCTCCCGCCGCAAGACAGTACTCAATCGCGGATCGGGGAAAACGTGCGTCGTGTTTCCGCCGGGAGAACCGTTCCTCTTGGGCAGCTGCCACGATGCGCCCATCCGACACCAATGCCGCCGCACTATCGTGATAGAACGCCGAAAGACCGAGGATATGCATCGCGCCCTAAAACAACGTATAGACAAACGGCGCGAGCGCGGAGCCTTGGGCGAAAACAATCAACAGGCCGAACAACGCCGCGGTGAGGAGCACGGGCAGGAGCCAATATTTTTTGCGCACCTTCATGAAGGCCCAAAGTTCGGTGAGAAATGACATCATAGTGAAATTCAGAACTGGTTTTTCATCCCCATATCCGGCCGGCCCGGTGGCGTGCGATGGATCCAATAGGAATCAAGGTTTGATCTGCTTTTCAGCCGAAGCGGATCTTGGCCCAAAAGGCGCAGGGCAATCCCAACCGGAATAATGCCAATAACGTAAATCAATCCCAAGGCGATCGGGCTGGTGAGCTTGTGCAGCAACAAACCAAATTCAGTCCAAATGCGATTCGGCCAGGTCAGCCATCGCGGTCTTATCATCGCGAGCAAGCCAATCACGATCGCCGCTCCGACCGCCCAAAAACGAAGCGTTCCCCCTCGCCAGAGCGGAGCGCAGCCGAGCAACAAAAAAAACGCGCAAAAAACGAAACCGAAATTGCGATTTGAGCTGCTCGCGAAAGACGGGCTGTCATCAGACGAAAGATTGGAAGCTCGGTGGTTCAAACGAGGACGAGAATAGCCGCCGAAAGTGCCGCAACTTTGTCCAGACGCCAGCGCTATCTCAGCCGGACTCATGCAGATAAATGCAGAGCGGAGTCTCTTGTCCCCGTGGCCGGGTGCGTCGGGATCAGGAGATCCCCCCTGACAAGCCTGACACCAAACCATGGGTGCCAGTGGCGCGAGAAGAACGGCTTCAATCGCCTGCGTCCGACCCAGCGAATGCTAGCGAGCGCTCTCGAACTGAATTTCCCAAAGCTGCCACGATGACCACCACTCGTAATCGGGACGAACGGACGAACGGTGCGGCACCGCCTCGGGGAAACGCAGCTCCAACGTGCCAAGCGCGGCGCGATTCCACTGCGCGGCCGGCACCGTAACCGAAACTTTGCTACGCGCGGCGACGGCGATGCGTCCGAGGGACTCACCGTTAAAAAATATTTCCGCCGGTGTACTCGTGCGCGCCACGTTGTCCGCCTGCGCATCAAAGGTAATCCGCACGTCGTGCGTCGCAGGCCGGGGAGAAAAACGCAGCCAAGCGCGGCGCTCATTGGCGGCCATCAACTCGCGATTACCCGCGGTCACACCAGTGCCGAGGTAGCGAAAACCATTTCCCTCTTTCCGGAATGCGATCACTCCGCCCTCGGGATCGAGCGCCGCCGGAGAGGTATAAATCGCCAGGTCCCGCGTGATCGGCACGCCACCGGGTCCCTTCGGCGCGATCCACCAGAGGGTGACACGCTCATCAAGATGTGCGCCGAGTCGCGCGCTGTCGTGTCGGCGTTGGAACATATAGCTCCACCACGGCGCCGTGTAGAACCCGATGTCGCGCCGCGTGAGCTCCAGCGCGACACCCGCCGCAATGTGCCAGGCCGTGGGCTCAAACCCCAAAAGTTTTGGCCGGTGATCCGGATCAGCCGCCAGCGCCGCCGCCACTCCCTCTTGGATCGAGAGCCCGCGTTCGGAAGGAGGAAGCGAACGAGCCCGAAATGAATTAACCCCCACGGCCAGCGCCGCCACGCAAACGACGGCATTCAGCGCCGTAAGCTGAAACGGATCGAGCCACCGCGCGAACAGTGCAAGCCCCAGGAGGAGCGCAAAGAAATAAATCGAGTGGTAAAAATAGCCGTTGTAGTGGTGCATGCCTCCCGCCTGCGCCATGCCCCAAAGGAGACAGCCGACCAACGCCACCGCGAGCATCGCCGACGCGGTGAGAAAGAAGCGCCGCTCTTCCGCCGTGAGCCGAGGCCGCCGTGCGATGACCAAGCTCGTGGGTAAAACGAGAATCGCCAACCCGAAGGCAATGCGTCCGCCGTGCTCGCGCAAAAAAATCCACGTCTGCGGGCCGAGCGTCGTAAACACGGTAGACTGCTCCCGCGAGGCGACCGGATAGGAAATAAAATAAAGAAACGACTGAAAGGCGCTCACGCTCTCCTGCGTATTAGCCACTATTCGCCCAAAGATCGTCGCGAGATTGCTGCGTGCGCCTCGCGTGACGAGATCGATGCCGAATGGGAGGAGAAAAACCAATAAGATGAGGCCGCAGACCGCGAATATCCGCCCCTGAGCCGACAGGATCTCACGCCACCGCCACGACGTTTCCACCCGAAGCCGGCGCGCCGCCAGCACGAGCGCAAGCGCCCCGAGACTCCCGACAAAAAGCGGCTGCGCCACATGGCCGTGAACCAAAAATCCGCCCACCAGCACCATCAACGGCATAAGCCGCACGCGACCCACCGCCACGGACGTGCACACGACGAGAAAACAGAGGAACGGCATCGGCAGCACGTGCGGCGGCCAGATGCTGACCAATGCCTCACGGTGCCAACCGAAGTACACCGCCGTGAAAAACAACGCCAGCGGCAGGAAAGACCGCCAAGGCAGATGCGTCGCGAGCAACGTCAGCGCCGTTGCGAAAAATAGGCTTTGCAGGCAAAGGCCTGCGAGTAGATGCGCGCTTCCCGGCGAAGGCACGATGGACAACACATCGTGCAACAACCACTCGGCCGCGGCATAGACGTAGAAAAAAGCCGGTCCAGGATGGTTGAATTCAAAGCGCGAATAGTTGCCGTAAATCTCCGCGAAATGTTTCGCTTCACGGATTTGCAGCGCGTTCACCGCAAAATCCCCTTGCTCCAAGAAGGGCGTTTTAAAAATCAGTTCAAATCTAGCCACCACCAACGTGAACAAGACCCCAAAAAAAAGGGCCGTAAACATTCCGCGCCGCTGACAAAACGCATGCCACATGGGAAAGGAGCGCTAGCTTTCCGTGTGAACATTCCTTCTCAATAGGCCAGCGCTCACGAGGAATTTGCACAGCAGCACCGCTGAAGGAGGATTTTCCAGGTTCACATGCTGCGGACAAAAAGCGGGCGCTTGCTGCATTTCTTTCACCACCGCGGCCAAGTTTTCGCGCAAGGCCAACGGAAAGCGGCGATACGGAAGATTCACTTCCACGCCCATCCCTCGCGCCGGCAGCACGGTGGCATCTTCCCGCCACTGCAATCGGGTCGTTTCATCGATCTGCCCGAGCGCCTCTCCAGAAGCAATGGCCGAGGCCGGCAGCAACTGGGCCAACATCGGAAAGCCGGCATAATATTTCACGGAGTGCTCCGCCAAATGGACGAACGAGAGCACGCCTTTCAGCCGGTTCATCACCGCTTCATCCGCCTCGTGGATGGTGGCCTCAGGGAGAATGGCCTCATTCAGCACAGGAGAGGAAACGCGCGCCTGCTCCAAAGCCTGCTGCAAGATTGCGCCCCAAGTCAGCGGGTGAAATCCGATCGTAAAATGTACCGAGGGCTCGTCAGCTCGATTGCGTACCTCGTGCCGCGTGCCTTTCGGCAAAAAAAGCCAGCCGCCTGGTTTAAGCACGACGGTTTGAACCGCACCTGCGGTGCCATCCACCGGCTTCGCCAGTTCAGAGCCTCCCTCCAAACCGCTTGAGGGGGACGAAGCGTAAATATCCCACACTTTTTCCCCTTGGATTTGGAGGATCAACACGTCGTGAGGATCCACATGCGCGCCAAGCCCCTGCTGATGGCCGGGAGTGGCATAGAGATTCACCTGTACCGGACAGCGAAATTCCGCCTCAAGCTGACGAGTCAACGCCAGCGCCCGGTTGGAGTAGCTCTCGAAATTCCCCAAGGCCACCGAAGCACCTGAAGCCCGCAATTGGCGAAAAGCGTCCATTCTGAACGCCCCTTGGCGATCGGTGTAAGTCGCGACGGGGATCTTCTTCCCTCGGCTCACCAGTCGAAATTCTTCGTAATGCGGGGCCAGGGTAAAACGACAAAGCGCATCCAGCTCCCATTCGGCCCAAAGCGATTGAAACCGGCCGGCGCATTCCGCCTCCGGTCGAACGATCGCTTTTTTACCGAGAAACGCGCGCCGAAAGTCGGCCCACTCGGCGGCTCCGATAAAGGATGCGAGCTCCATCGACTCAGCTCCGAACCGCCACCAGGTTCTTCGCCATAAGATGACGTAAAAATTCCTCCGTGTCGCGGCGACAGATCACCTCGTCCACGGCAAATTCACTCGCGAGGGTCTGCACCAACGCACTCACCGTCCTCGGCTGCTCCAGCAGCGCCCAAATCCGGGCCCCGACGCGATTCACCCCAAAATAAAGTTGCTTCTCGGCGTTGGCCAAGACTGCGGCGCGATCCACGGCCACTCCTTCAATCGCGGAATTTCGACAAAAAACTTGGGTATCCTCAATCATGGATCGGAGCAGCCCATACTCATGTTGCCGAAATAAAGTCTCTCAGCCATGCGAGCAAACCTGGTTGGCTTACTTCGCCTCCGCCATCTCGCTGATGACGGTGAGCTGCGCCTCCGTCATTTTTCCGGCAAACTCAATTGTGTCGGCCTGACATTTCTCGGCTGTTGTGTCGTAAATTTTCAGGAGTTCCCCGACCAAGCTCTCGATGGAACGAGGCTGCTCAATGAGCCCCCAAATTCGTCCACCGCGCTTGTCCAACCCGAACGTCCGCCCCGTGGCGAGGCTCATTAAGACAATTTCACCATCGATTTCCGTGGCGATCGTTTCCGGGTGCCGAGAGAGAAGTGCGTGAGGTGACATACTGATCGCTTAACTACAAATCAGGATGCCTCGCCGTCAACTTCCAAGACGTTCGCTGGCATCAAACTCCGTCAAGTTGTCGTGAACGGTTTTGCCTCGCGCCGGCAGCCCTCGTGAACATTGACATCGTAATTCCTGCATCAGCACTCTCTGCCTTTTATGATGCCTGTTGTTCGCGAACCATCGAACCTCTCCCGCCATGGCCGACTATGATCTGAGGGCCTACGGCCAGATGCTGACTCATGAGACGCGAATTTCCGCCTACACGGAGGCCATACGGGCCGCCGTTAAACCGGGAGCGGTGGTGTTGGATCTTGGCACAGGCACCGGATTCATGGCGCTGCTCGCGTGTCAATACGGTGCAAAACGCGTGTATGCGTTGGAGCCTTCGGATGCCATCCTCGTGGCGCAGCAAGCGGCGAAGGACAACGGCTTCGCGGACCGCATCGTTTTTCAACGCGCCTTCTCGACTCAAATCGAACTCCCGGAAAAATGTGGTGTTCTGCTCTCGGATTTGCGCGGCTCCACGCCTTGTTTTACCACCCATCTCGTAGATGTGATGGACGCGCGCGCGCGGTTACTGACGCCCAATGCGCACTGCATCTGCCAGACCGATACGCTCTTTGTCAGCGTGACGGATATGCCGGATCGCAATGAACAAGTAGCGGCCCAATGGGACGGCTCGCGCTGGGGCTTGGACCTAAGCTCGGCCTTGCGCTTCGCCTGCAACCAGATGTCGCGCCATCGTTGTGAACCGCGGGATCTGCTCGGCCCGCCGCAAAGCTGGGCTCGAATCCACTACCCCACCCTGACCTCTCCCCACGTGCGCGGAGCGGCCATTCTGAGCATAACCCGTGACGGGCCAGCGCACGGATTGGAAGTATGGTTCGAAGCCGAGTTATTTGGCGGAACGCGATTTTCCAACGCCCCGGATCAGCCAGCCGGCGTGTACACCCGCATGTTTCTTCCGTGGGAAAAAGTCGTCATGCTCCAGTCGGGCGACACAGTGGAAGTGAAGCTCGACGTGGTTTTTTCCGGCCACGAATATTGGTGGAACTGGACTTCCACCGTTCGGCGCGAAGGGCACCAGGAACCTGTCGCGGCCTTCAAACAATCCACGTTTAAGGGACAAATCCTGAGTACCGCCGCGATTGCGCACTCCTCCGCCAATCACCAGCCCGTGCTCACGCCCTCAGGAAAGGAAACAAAGTTTGTCCTCGATCGAATCGACGACCACATGACGCAAGCTGAACTCGCAACCGCACTGCGCGCTAAGTTTCCTGAGCGTTTTCCAGACGATGCGTCGGCGCACGCCCGTGTCTCGCAGATTTGCCGGAGCTTTGCCCAATAAGCGCAGGCTGCGCTCAGCCAAACTCACGCAAATAAAGCCGCTTCACTCGCAATGTATCCACCATTTAGCGCCGAATTTTAGGGCGGCCGAATGCGGCTCAGCCCTCCGCTAGCCGCAGAATCCCCAAGTTCGTCAGAAATTTGCAGAGCAAGAGCACGACCTCACCATCGTGAGACAGGTCGGTCGGGAAAAACGTGCCCAGCTGGATCATTCGCGTGATCAGCGGCTCAAACTCTACGCGCAAGGTGAGCGGGACCGTGCGATAAGGCAGCTTGAGTTCAATTCGGGCGGAAATGGCCTTAACAATCACATTTTCTTTTTGCCAAACGAAACGAGAGGCCAGGCCTGCGGCTTCCAGTTTCTGGCGCAGCACCAAATCAGCCGGAGGCACCGGGCGTCCGTAATGATTAGATTGCAAGGCGACATCGACAAAAGGGCTCAGCGCCAGCAAGCGACGCCCGATCTCCTCCTGGCTTTCGGCAAAAAGCCCCGCGACCGCGACCGTTTCTTTCAGGGAAGGCAACGAGCGTTGCGCAACGGCCAAGGTCTGCTCCAACAGCGCAGCCCACGGCAGCTCATGGAAACCAATGGTGAAGTGCGTGGACGGCTCGGCCCCCTTATTACGCACTTCATGATAAACCCCTTCCGGCAAATACAACCAGCCACCAGCCTGTAAGGTCACGGACTCCGGCGGATGACTCCGCAACTTCTCCGCAATCACCGCCGGATCATCCGACGACCAGTCATTGGAGCCGTGGTAAATATCCCAAGTTTTCTGCCCCTGAACCTGCAGGACCAAGACGTCGCCATGATCGGCATGCACGCCAAGTCCCTGCGCTTGCGGTGGCGTCATGAAAAAATGGACGCGGACCGGACAGCCAAATGCCGCTTCGAGACCGCGACTGAGTGCCAGCACAGGATTGGAGTAGAGCTCCAGTCGCGCGAAGTTGATGGAGACACCGGAGGCCCAAAGCTGGCGAACAACCGCGAGTTTGGACGCGCCGTCGCGATCCCGATAGGCGGACGCAGACACTTGCTTGCCCCGAGTAAACAATCGAAACGTGTCCGACTCCGGCAGCAGGGTGAAGCGATACATCGCCTCCAGCTCCCACTCCGACCATAAAGGCTTAAATCGTTCCGGACTTCCACTCGGCTGCGTGATCACCCGTTTGTCCTGATAGGCGCCTTTTAACGCAAGCCACTCGGGTTTTCCGATGAATGATGACAGTTCCATTGAGGGCGATGTTGCCGCGGCTGAATCGAGTCGCAAATCAAGAGTCGACGTTTTCTCTCTTAAGTGGTGCAAGCCGCGCTCGAATGCGGCGTTCAATCTTGGTACAGCCGTTGGATTTCAATTGTTGTCCTAGTGTCCATAGATTGCCGCCGAGACTTGGACGTGGACGAACCAAAGCGCGGGATAGCCAGAGAGAAAAGACCACCAGAACCCGTGCAGTCCCATGGTAACGGCGACCGCAAAATGAAAGAGCAATCCTCCCGCCACCAAGGCCCAAAAACCCGCCGATGGAAGCGCTACACAAAGCGGAAACAGCAATTCCAAAGCAATCACGCCTCGTGAAAGAATGAGCGCCCGTCGCGGACGGGCGCTGATCCACGCCGCCAAGCGCGGCAAACGATAGGAGCTGTCCTGAAAGATCTGGATCAGCCGGGCGCCGTTGCGCCAGGCGAACGAAACGAGCTTATCGTAACCGGCTAAAGCATAAGCAAGCAGCAGGTGAACCGCGACGAACAACAATGCGGCGCTTTGCAAACGAATCGAGCCACCGGGCAGCGCTCCGACAAAAAGCGCGCTTAAGCTGATCAGATACATCGTATCAGAATTGCCTGCGAGCATCAGGAAGCGGCGATTGTAATATAATTGCGCCGCCACCAGCCCACCCAGCAGCCAAAAAACGGCCGCGTTATCGTAAGGAATCACCACGCAAATTCCCGCCGCTATCGCACGCACCCCGAGCAATACCAGAGCGAAGCGACGCCGGTGCAACGTTCGGATTAACTGTCTAATCGGGCGGGTCGCAGCGATCTCGGCGGCTTCCCAAGCGAGCAGCCCATGGTCGCGCAATTCGCGCCCATTCCAGAGTACCTCCAGAGACTGGATCAAAACGCCTACGCCACACAGTCGCATGGCGAGGGAGAACAAGGGTTGCGCCTCAACGTTCGCCAGCATGGTCGTCCGTGGAAAACATTGCGATGATCCGTTGCTCAACTTGCCATTCGCGATGGGAGGCGAAACGAACATCGCTCGCTCTTTCGTAAATCGAACGCCTCATCGTGATACGAATGTCGCGCGCTATCTCTAATGACCGCGGTTTTATCGCTTCGAGATAGCTTTCAAGCATCGATCGACGCTGCGCCGCGACGGCGGTGATCGGGGGAGTCCGTTCGGCCGCCATCGCCATATCCTGCCCAATCCGATGAATTCGATCCGCCAGCCGACGTTCCGGCTGCCACACGCCTGCGCGCCAAGTCCAAGGCCGGCCGCTCGCAACCACGACCCAATTCCCTGCCTTTGCGAAAGGAGCGCGATCGCGATACTCCAACGTATAAATGGCCACATTGATCGTAGGTTCCTTCGTCGTGCCAAACATGGTCCAATTCGCAAACCAAAGACCCGCGTTGACCCGGCTGAGTCGCCAACGCAGCCGCGGAATCGGCAGCGCAAAAGCCACGCTACCCAACGTCCACACCACCATCAGGGCCAAGAAACCGCTTTCGACATAATGCATCAGCAGATGGATTGAGCGGACAACACGGTACGAGCGTCAACGCTTACACCCTCCGAGGATCCAAGCGTGGATGAAATACAACGCGGGGTAAGTGGCTCCGAACGCCCATAAAAATCCGGGTAACCCCATCACAACGGCAATAACGGCATGAAACATCAGGCCCGCCACAATGAAAATCCAAAACCCGAAAGGCGGTAAAATGAGGCAAAGTGGAAACAGCAACTCGAGAACGATCACGCTCCACGACATCAGCAGGGCGATCCGAGGCCGTCGGGCGAGCCATGCGCCCAAAGGGGAAAATCGGTGCGCACTGTCTTGAAAAACCTGGATAAGGCGCGACCCCGTGCGCCAATTTGCCACCAGCACTTTGCTCACGCCTCCTGCTACGTAAGCGAGCGAGCATTGGAACGCGAGAAACCCGAGCGCCGTGAACTGCAAAGCCGAAGATCCCTTCGGCAACCCACCCACCACCACAGCGGCCAGACCGATCAAGGTCATGTGATCGGCATTCGAAAAGATCAGTTGAAAACGGCGGTTGTAATAAAGTTGAGTCAGAAAAAGCGAACCAAGCAGGCATGTCATCAGACTCGTTCCAAAAGGCAAAACAAGGCAGGCGGCAGCCGCCAAGACGCGCCCCAGCAAAACGAGCAGATTCGCCGGAAACGTCTGCGATCGCTGGAGCAAACGGCGCAACCTACTCGTCGCCGCGATCTCCCCATGATAACCGAGAAGATGGTGGTTGCGCAGCTCCCGCCAAAAAGACGCCAGCTCCAGCGATTGGACGAGAATCCCCGCGCAACAAAGGCGGGCGGAACACGCCAGCAAACCCTCCGCGTCACTCGCCGGCAGCATGGGGCGAAGCAGAAAACCTCAAAACGCATTCTTCGAGCGACGCCTCGCTCTCGAACCGCCGGACCAACCGAATCTCGCGCACGACGCCCGGCAGCAAAGGCTGCTGACGCCCGAGATAGGCCTCAAGGATTCGCGCATCGCGATCCGCAAGCCGGGAAGCGGGCGGTTGTCGGCGCACATAGGAGATGATTTCACGCCCCAGGTTTTGAACGGCGGTGGCCACGACGCGCTCCGGCAGCCAGATAAACGCATGCCACGCCCAACAAAACCCGCTTGCGCCTGCCCGCCATGCGGTGACATTCCCTTCGCCATCTCGATCGCGGTAGATCACCTCAAAGGTCCCGGGGCGGAGCGCCGTGTGGCTAGGAGAAAAAAGCTCCCAGTGAACAAACACACGGCTGCGATTGAACCGCGCCAGCACCGAGTGAAGCCGGGGAATCCGAAAGACAAAAAGCAGACTGCCGAGCGCCCAAAGCGCCAAAACTGCAATAAGACAGAAATCGAAAGAGGACATTCGCCTTGTGCCGTCGGGCCTTTGCAGTGCAACAAAAACCGACCGCGTTGTCGAGGGGTGTATCCCGAAAAAGAGCACTCGTCAGATTTTTCTGGCCGCACTTCAATCCTTGCTGCCATTTTGCCTGAAAGGTCTAATGCCAACCCATCATGAGCACGCCGGGCATGAAAGCCCAACGGCCAACAATGAAAACGGCGCTGCATCAGGCTACGAACAGGAATACCCGCGAAACTTCTATTCGCTCAGCGGAGACACGCTGATTCCAATGCGGACGCCCAGTCCGAATGCGCCGCTCGATCGCTCAATTCATTCGCTGCGCACCTTAGAAAACAGAATCCAAACCGAACCTGTTCTACCACTCGGCGCCTTAATTTTTCATTGTAGCCGTTGTGGGTCGACGCTGCTGGCGCGCTTGTTCGAACTTGATCGCGCAAACCGGGTCTTCGCCGAGCCCGATCCCCTCTTGAAGTTCATTGCGAAAAACGCGGAGGCCTTGTCGCGCGAAGACTCACAGTCGAATTTGCGGACCTTCGTTCAAGCCTACGGGCTCACGCCTCGCTCCGACGAGAAACGACTCATCATCAAACTCAATTCGCAAGCGCTCCTTCACGTTGAGGCTTTTCGCGCGTGCTTCCCTCATGTTCCCTTTTTTTATTTGCTGCGTGATCCGGTAGAGGTAGTCGCATCGATTTGCGCAGATCCGTATTTCTTGTTACGAGCCGAAAATCGACGGGTAGTCGCCGAGGCTTTTGGCCAAATCGGAGTAGACGTTGACGTTTATACGCCAACCGAATGGTTCGCCTGGTATATCGATCAAAACCTTCGGCTCGCACTACGGCACATCCATCAATTCAGCGCCATCATCGACTACGCAGACTTCAAGTCGCAGTATCTCGATTTGGTAAACCAGATTTCAGGGACGCAGCTCTCTGCCAACACGCCCGAAGTCATTCGAGCGTGCTCTCGTCACTCGAAGCATCCACGCCTAGCTTTTTCCGAAGTAGAAGCGGCTCACGCACGCTCAAAAATCAGCGGCATGATTTCGCCTATCACGAACGAAGCTTACGCGCTTTGGCAGGCACAGCTCAAGCCCGGGAAACCGTCTTGAGCCCAGCTGAACGAGCAACGCTTCAACGCTGCTCTCTTCTTTATCAAGAGCAGTTGGTGACTCTCGGTCCGTTATCCGGAGCCGCTTCGCCGCCAAACATACAAAACTTGGCCTGGGCCGAACCTAAATCGAGCGGGATCAATTGCGGACAGTCCCACGTCTCACGCTTTAAAGCCGATGTGTTACCATCGGGTGCTGCATTGCCATCACGCATCCGGTTGGATAGTTCCATGCGCGGTATGAGAATCTTCCTGGCATCCGTGTCAAGAAGAAGATGTTACAACTATGTGAGCTGCGGCTCTGCCTCGATGAATGTTCCGAGCAAAACTCCGCGGCAGAATGGCAGAGCTGGCACCCAATCCGAGGAGCGCGCCTTCGTCTTTTCGACGATTTGCTCAAGGTTCGATTCCATCGCGGCTATATCGAGATAGAACGTAACTCGTGGATCACTCCGCCAAGCTTGGAGCCGATCCTTCATCGATGACTCCACCTGGCAAATGCCGCGCGCCAAATCTGGCATGGTGGAAGATTTGTTGCGTCGCTGCGCGATCTTCGCAGGCAAACATCGTTCCGCCGCGCGCCGCAACAATCGCCGTGATGAATTCGCGTAATAGTGCTGATTCGGCGGCATCGCGACACAGTATTCAATCAACCGCCGATCCAAATAAGGGCAGCGGCATTCAACGCCATAGCTGGCAGAGTAATTCCACGATCCAATCAGGTCGCTCTGCACGTGAATCTGCGTCAGCTCGTAAATTTGCTGCGCCCGCAACGGGCTTCGCCACGGTCGATCAAGTCTCGGACGCGAGCCTTCGCGAACATAGTCAATCAGGTCAGTGGCCGCTAAACATTCCTTCGTCAAAGGAATGCCAAGCAGGGAAAGGTCTCGGATGCGTTCACACCGGCGATGATGAAGCCATTGGTACTGGAACGGGGTTAGAAGCCGCTGCCAACGGAGGAGAGGGCGAATAATGTGACTTTTCCAAATCTGCCACTTCGGAGCGCGCTGCGCGTTGGCTCGCGCATCCACTTCCGCCTGCAACGCCGTCCAATCACAGCGGAGAATCCTCGAGAGCAAGTAATCCGGCGCGGCAAAACTCGCCGTCTCATCGCCACCCGTCCCGGAAAGCAACACGCGTATCCCGCGTGCCTGCGCTCCGGCAAAGGTCGGCCTCATCTGACAATGATCGACTTCCCATACAGGCCCGTCGCGGTGGCGCCGCAGTGCCGAAGGAATATCGAATAATTGCTCCGATTCCGGGATGACGTAGCAGTGATCAAGCGGATGCTCGCGCAGGAAGATATCGATATATTTCCGTTCGTCCGGCTCCCACCAATCATCTCCTTCACGCAGCGCCCATGAAAAAGCGCTCAATCGATCGAAAGGAATCTTCCCGCCTTGAATCGCATACGCCAGCAAGGTTGTCGCGTCCAATCCACCGCTCAGCATCGCACCCACCCGGCTCGTCGATCGCAACCGTGCGTCCAATGCTTTTCGCAGCAGCTCTTCAAACGCGTGCACGTAGTCCTCATCGCGCGCAAAGTGAATTTCGTGTTCGATCTCCAAACGCCAATATTTCCATTTGCTAATCCCCGAAACCTCCACGCAAAGCGCTGTGGCCGGTTCGATCAATTGGATCGATTTAAACTGAGTGATATCGTCAAAGGTCGGGATGCCGGAGAGCCGGAGAGCTAAATGCCGGGGATTTATTTCCCTTGGCACGTTCGGATGCGAAAAAATCGCCTTGATCTCAGATCCAAAAATAAACCGGCCCTCATCCAGATAATAAAAAAAAGGCCGGACGCCCATAGCATCACGCGCGCAAAAGAGCCGTCGCGCCGCTGGATCCCAGAGGGCAAAGGCAAAATCACCAATGAGATGGATCGGACATTCCCGACCCCACTTGAGATAGGCTCGCGCGATCAACTCGACGTCGCCGATTTCATCATGGGATCGATCACTGATCCCGAGCTCATGGATCAATTCGTCGCGGTTGTCGATACGCGCATCAGCCGTCACCACCACGCCCGACTCCGAATCACGAAATGGACAACGCTCCGCGACGGATTCAGGCGTGGTCCATAGCGCCAGGTGGCCGAAGCCCACCGAGCCTTCATGCCACGTGCCGGTGGTATCCGGTTTCCAGTGAGACGAAACCTCAACCATGCGGGCAAGTCCCACCGGGTCGACCTTCCGCCCATCTCGATACAATAGTCCGCAAATTGAACTCATGTTCAGGAAATGATGATGAACACTCGGCTCACACGTCGATCGTTACGATTCAGCCCCACAGACCAAATCCCGCCACTTCTCTGGCAACTGTGAGGCGCCCGCAACTCCGTAGCTTTTGCCAATGATTGCTTCGCGTTCGGCTGGGTCAGGAAATAAATCAGCCAAAGCACACTGAATCTGCGCGCGAGGATTCGGGAACGCCCGCAGCGTGCTCCAGAGTCCACGAGTGCGGACTCGTTCTTGAATCGCGGCCACCGCCCCGGTTCTTTTTTGCGCAAAACGGTCCTCAAGCAGCGGCAGAACTTCTTTGGTAAAAACAGCCAGCCCGAGGGAATCCAGCATGGCCTCAAGCACGCCATAAAAATGATGGTCGTCAACCCGCTCCAAAAGTCGAATCAGCCGGGCGGGAAACTCCTCTGGGTTGGCGATCCGAATGGCCGTCAAAACCTCCGCTTGTCGAGTAATGGTCGCTCGATTCTGGCCAGACCAAACGGCGAATCCACAACGGTGAAATCTAAACTGGCGCTCAACCGGATTGCTATAAGTCCGGGCCACCAACGTCAGCGACGGGTTACCCAAATGCGTGACGGTATGAATATAATGAGATCCTCCGAGGATGGTGCATACTTTGCCCGGGCCAATGAATTCTAATAAACGAGGTTCCAAACGCCCCAAGCGCACGCCTTTCTCCGGCACACTCTCTTCATGAAAGTCATATTCCACCTGGACAGAATATCCATCCAGGACGACAAAAGCGCCGGTAAACGCGTGCCCGTGAATGGCCGTGGGGCTTGGGAACCAAAACAAAACTTCGATATAAAACTCGGGCGTTTGATAAACCACCAAAGGAGGTTCCCCAAAACCTGAATGGAAGTTGACCTGTTCCGGAAGTGAACCCGCCTCGATCATCCAGTCCGCAATGGCCAACGCGTTGATTCGGGGAGCAGGCACTTGGGCCAGGACGCGAGCAGCCAGGTCGGCGAAGCCGTTGTCGGGCGAAACTTGATCGCGCAAACCCGATTCGATCTTCCGACCCAGTGTGTTCCAATATTCTCCAATTATATTCATGGTGGCTAACGTCTGCTGGATATCACGGAGATGGCACGAGCGCCGTAGATAGAAAATAAAAAGGCCCGCCGTTCAAATTGAGTTCGAAAGCCTGAGGTTGGCGCGTTTATCGAAACGCCATTCGGCGTGAGGTCCGTCGCGATCAACGTAATGGAAAAAAACTTGGGACGCCGATTCACCCCCGAAGGGTTCCCGCCAGTGATCGAGCTCAATGCCTTTATAAAGCACGCCGTCACCGGGTTTCAGATCAGCCGCAATGGCGCCCCCCGGAGCCTCGATCCATAAAGGCCAGGAATCAGAACCTTTATAGCCGAGGGATACCGACAAACTAATCTCGCAAGCCGGACGGTCCTTGTGCCGACGAAGCGTGTCACCGTTTTTATAAACGCGAAAATAAGAATACGTCGGACAAAGGGAGCGACCCACCGTCTTTTCCACGGTGGGCAGCAATTGCTGCAACACCCGCTCCATGCAGGGGTGGGCGTAACCGGCGGCTGCGCCGGGGACCAATTCATCACTGTAGGCATGGTCGTCCTTCGCGTACGTTAAAGTGTAGTGATGGAGCATGCGGGCCGTGTCTGGGGGAAGAACGGCTTCCAAAAGCAAGCAGCCCTGACGCTCAAACTCTTCTTTGGTGGATGACATATTCTTGACGGTGTTCATGCGCCAAATTGCCGGACAATCTTCCTGACGTGGGCCAGCGCATCATCTCGTGAAGCAAATCGATCGCTAAATAGCTTGAGCGTGCTGGTCGCAATCTCGGCAATAAGCTTTCCTTGTTCTACTTGGGCAAGCACGTGTTGGACGACCTTTCCGTCCCGGCTCAGAGGTGGCGAAGATCCCTCGGCTAAAGTCTGGATCGTTTTGGGCGACACCATTTGACCAAAAAAGGTGGATTGGCGGAAGCTCGCCGTGCAACGCTCTCCCTCGCGTATCATGGTGTCCCAGTTCCACGTGCCCGACGCCTTCGAATCATCCCATCCGCGGAAATGCAGTTCAATCGTCGTCTCGGGCTCCACCCAAACGGGCTTGGGCAACGGAAAGAACAAGTGATCCCACGAGCGGAGCCCCGGCGGCTCGTTGGTGAGCGTGAGGCCATTCGTGAGCACGCTTGAAAACCAGACCCCAAAGCCATGCAACGTCGCCGGACGATCGGCATAAAAAATGAGCGTGGCGTTGAAATGATCAGCGTGAGCGGAGGTGAGGGCGCGGTAGAGATAGGCTGTCTGTGCTCGCGCCAAGACCATCGCCGGCGAAATTCGCGCAGAAAGCGGCCAATTCACCGAGCGTTGCTCCAAGAAAGAAAGCTGCAACTGGTATTCGGCTTCCGACGGGAGCCGCACCCGTTGATAAATTTCGGCGCTCTCAACCGGGGCCGCGCAAAGCGTCACCTGCTCAGGGAGGATCCTTCCGTTTGGTTTCAAAAAATGATCCCGGCACCAGCCAATCATCTCCGCCGTTTTCTGGCCTAGGACGCTCTTCGAAATCAGCTCGGATATGATGATATCCACCGGCTCCTCCAGTCGAACATCACGGATATCCTGCTGCAAAAAAACGATGCGATCGGAGAACCCGTTTTCTTCCGCGAGCTGCCGCGCGACGAAAATGATATCCTGGCGATCGATGGCGTAGACCCGGCGCGCGCCGGCCTGACATGCGAATAACGCGAGGATGCCCGTACCGGTGCCCGCATCCAGCACGACATCGTCCGGCCGCACCGCTTGGCGGATGGCTTTTTGATAGAGCTTCATGTGCTGCGAGTCGTTGAGCAGGACGCGATGAAATTCGAGCAGGTCGGAATTAGTCATAGGGTTACTCCGGAAGCGATCCATCGGGGTTTAAATAGCCAAAGCGGCGCATCACCTCGGCGTGGTGCTCCACGATGGCGGCAATTTGTCCGGGATGAAGTTTTTCACGCCAAGCGCCACTACGTCCTTCACGAAAAAAGGCTCGATTCGTCATCCGTTCGGAAAACCCCTTTTGTTTTTCCTGCTGCTGGAGGGTATCAAAACGCGAATGCGCGACAGCCTGCGCCACCCGCTCTGGCTCGCACGGCAATCCGGCGCAGCGGCAGGCGTGAGCGAATGTTTTTTCCGGCGCAGCAAGCATATCCTCGTAACGCAGCACGGAAACAGAAAGCCCCGGCGCGTCCACCCAACTTTTCACATGCGTGCTCCAATCACACAAGAGTTGGGGCAATTGCGATCCGTTCGGCGGAAAGTTCAATGAGGCTCGCGGCTCGTTCATGAACCCGATCGCGGCTTCGATGCTGTCTCCAGAATAGTGGTTCAACGAGACCACAACATCGAGTGGGTTGCGGATAACATAAAGCGCGCATCGCGTCGCCGAGAGCGAGAAGCGTCGCCGGCCATCAGCCGGATCCGTGAACGCTTCATGCGTTTTTATGAGCGGCGCCGGCTGGGCTAGCGCTTGCTGGGTCTCAGCGCGCAACGACTCTATCTCCGTCAATGTCAGATCCGATGTCTCCCAACCAATAGTCCGATCAAACAGTTCTCTCGCCCCGAAGTGGGCCGTATTGAGCACATTGATATCCACCGCCACGCTCGAGCCCGAGCGCACATTGGCCAAAAACACCCGTAGCCAAGTGTTGCCGGACTTGGGATAGCTGGCCAGCCAGATGATGCCGCTCATAGCTCGATGTCTCCGATCACACGCTCCGCCAAGAGCGACAGCAAAAATTGATTGGCCGGCGTGACGACGCGCATGAGCCGTGAAGATTGAACGAGAGTCGCCACCTGTGAAAACACGTGTCGTTCCACTCCCAATCCCATCGCGAACGCGGTGCGGTACACCAGATCCATGACCGTGGCCACGCGTTGCGCTCCGTCAATTCGGGAGATTGGCGCTCCTCCGGGCGCCACTTCCCCTCGCTCCAAGAGGTAAATGGCCGCCAACGGCATCGGCCGCCGCTCAAAGCATTCCCGGCATGACAAGATTCGCCGGTCCAAATTCGGCCGCGCCCTCGGCAATTGCTCCGCCTCTTCGCCCACAGCCGCGAGCGAATCCGGCCAGAGCTTGAGCAGTGGATAACTCGGCATAACCGACGGAGCTCGCCCTGCCGGGAAATCAAACGCCGTGATATCGTCCGCCAAAATTGAAAAACCGCGCCGTCGAAACTCCGCTGCCAGAGTCGATTTGCCGTTGCACCCATCCGAGAGGAAAACGAGTGCCCCTTTCTGAGTCGCGACCGCACTCGCATGTAACGGCAAAAGGCCGCGCTGCAGCAAAAGTGCGGCCAGCGGCGACGAGAGGACAAATTGACGGAGGTCTGCCTCCGAGGCGCCCGGCTCCGCTTCCACCACGATCTCGCGGCCTTCCGTGATCAGGAAACGAGCGACTCCGCCCAGCCAAAGTAGCATTTCGCCGGGTCGCGCTTGATAGCACACGCCCTGCTGGCGGGCTCGAGCGAGACTCGCGGGGGTGCGGCCGCAGCGCAGGAAAAAATCCGGCGGAGCACCGTCTTCCGCGCGCAGGAGTTCGGTAAACTCAAGCTCCGACTCCAGCGTCAGCCCATATAGCTGGTAGCGGTAGGGCACGGTAGTGGCAACCCAACGACTCACAAGGCGCTCCATCTTTGGCCAGAGGCGAAAGACGCAAACGGACGTCCACACCCCTTGCGACAACGGCTGCACAGCGCAGCGGCAACGGAGCGACCCACTAAAAAAGGGCTTGTTGGCATACCGATTTGAGCAGAACAGTAGCTTGAACAACGGCGATAAAAATCAACGCCATTTCCTTAAGTCGAAGCCATGCGCCCACGATCAGAAAGCACGAGCCGTCAACAACTCACCACTGGCGAAGCCACCAGTCTTGGGTTTTGGCGTGAGCTCTGCCCCGATCTGACGATCGAGGGCGATAGCGAAGCGCCAAGCGCGTCTCTCGCCGGCCTGGATGCGCTCTCCCGCGTACTGCGCGAAGAAGGCTACATCAACGAGCCCAACGTCATCCCGCTAGCCTTCGTCGAGCGGCTCCGCGAAGGCGTCCGACGGCTCTTCGAAAGCAATATCCCGCCCGCCTTTGCGTTCGTTTACGACGAGTATTGGCAGGTGTATCGGAGTCTCGCGCCATTTCTCACGGCCACGCTGGGCGAGAATTACCGCATGTTGCCGGATCTCTGGGCGTGGTATGTGCAACCTTCGAATGCCGCCGCCGGCTGGAAACCTCATCGCGATCGAACGGCCGCAACGATCGAAGCGGACAACCGGCCAAACTCGCTGACCGTATGGCTGCCGCTGACAAACACGTCGCCGTTGAACGGGTGTATGTATGTCTTGCCCGCACATCTGGACCGCGATCTGCAGGCACCCACCATGCCGGAAAACGGCGAGTATCATTTTTCGGGTGACGCCCTACAAAATATCCGCGCGCTCCCCGCTACCGCGGGCAGTTTACTGGCATGGAACCAATCCCTGCTGCACTGGGGCAGCCGCGCCAGCCAGCTTGGGGCCAATCCACGCTGCAGCATCGCGCTGCAATTCCAACGCGGGGATCGACCGCCCTTCGAGCAGCCCCTGCTCGACCCTCATGCACTGCTATCGTTTCAGGAGCGGATTGGGTTAATCGGCCACCTGATCCGCATTTTCTCCCATTTCCTGACGCTCACGCCAGAGATGCGTTGCCTCGGCTCGGCCCTCGACTGGAAGTACTGGGGACGCGCGAACAAGTGAAGCTCACCCGAGCACCAAGGCGCAGAGCTCGTCCAAGGCAAAACCGGTTTTCGGCCGGGTGATTCGTCTGACTTCGACGTGTCGCGCCAACGCGACACTCAGCGTCGCAAGCCGTTGCGGATCGCCAACCACCCTCGACATGGGCCGGCGGAAAAAATTGCGCTGCAACGCCCCCACCCGCTCCTGGCCGAGCATGGGCTCCGCGTGCGGAACGGAAATGGCATCGTCGTTTTCGAGAAAGCAAATTCGTGCAATGGAAACCGGTTGCGGGGCGAGTCCGCGTCCAAATCTAAGCCGAAGCTTCCCGTCAATCGGATCAAGGACTCGGCTCACAATCGTTTCGAAGGCGACCGCTTCATGCGCATCCGGGTTTAGTCGCGCGGCTGGAAAGCTCGGCGTCGCCTCGAAGCTCCCATCAGCACGCGGGGTGACAACCGTGATGTCATCGGAAACAAAATCGCAACCGCGCTTGAGCAACGCCGACGCCAGAGTCGACTTTCCCGCGCCCGACGGCCCCATGATCAGATAAGCCCGCCCGTCCCGAGCGACGGCGCTGGCGTGCAAACATAAATGCCCACGTTGGTACAGCAACGCGGTGAATCCTGTGCTCGTCAGCACATTACTCAGCAAGTGCTCAGATCCTTTTTCCTTAAGCGACAATGTTATGTTCCGCCCCGATTCGATCAACATTCGGCCAGCCTTCGGGTAGCTCAGAAGACAAACACTCCTCTGTCCCCAAAATACGCCGTCCCAAAGGCTGGTCGCGTTGGGCAAATCAAGCGGCACCTCGCCCCATCGAACGTGGACATCCCACGGCGGCTCACCCACGGGCCATTGCGGAACCTCCAAATCAGAAAGAATATTGAGTCCAAACGCCCGATAACGATACGGAGAATCCATGGCGGTAGAAAGGAATCGGCGGCGGAATGCAGATCAGCCCACGCCGTTTTTCAAACGCCTCGCGAGAGGCGCGAAGACCTGCGCGAGCCTCCCCATCGAACCCGTGAACAGACTGCCTATAGGAGCTAGATTGGGCAAAATTAGCATTTCGAAAAACACGCTCTAAAATGGAATGAACATCAAATAGGCGGGAAAAAGATAAATCCAGTAATGAATGCGCATCAGCACCGCCGTGCCGAGGTGGAAAATGATTCCAAGGGGAAGATAAACCCAGGCCAACCGCGGAAAGGGAATCATCAGCCAAAACGTCAGCTCAAACATCAAAACGACACCGGCCGAGAACCGACTCGCCCAATGATGACGTGCGAGCGCTAAAGCCGCACGACTGCCGTTCCGCAGGTGATAATGCACCAGCCACATCCGCAACGATTCACCGTCGGCCCATCGCAGCCCGGATTTTCTCAGCTTTGTGAACCCCGATGAAACGTAGATTTGGGCCACGACGAGCTTGAGGGTGAAAAAACAAGCACACGCAATCCGCTCCGCCGTCTCTGCGGGCGCGAGATAGGCCGCACCCACCAGCAGCAGAATAATCGGCACCGTGTTCGCTTTTCTTCGCACCGCAGGAATCTCCACGACCTGCGCAAAATAAATCAGCGCGCCGACTCCCGCGATCAAGAGCGGAAGCACCGGATTCGACCCAGGGATGGCACCCACGCCCAGACTTGCGGCCAAACCAAACCCCAGCCCCAGAAACATCCCCGCACACAAATGCGGCAAAGGCACCCGATTCAACAGCCGCGCCACTGAGCGCGCGGTGGCGCGGAAACGTACGAAACGAACGTGGCCTCGCAATTGCGCCAACACCGCGACCGCAAGCCATGCGCAATAGAGCACCCGAAAATGATCCAGCTCCGCACGGCCACTCTGGGCCACCAAGAACACCTGGGCCAGTCCGTTCATTATCCGGTGAAGGCGATCAGCTCGACCGAATGGATCATCCTCTCCGACACGGCGATTCCCCCGGCCCGCCCAACCTGCGCCAGCCGCAGGATGACCTCGACCTTGCGAGCAGATGCCAGCGCAGGCGCAAGGCCGCAGGCTTCCTCCCAACCGCGCCGCGACACTTCATTCCAGGCTGTTTTTGCCGAATCCGTCGCCTGAGGCCAGAGAGCGTGAAAGTCGCGATTGAACGCTTCGCCGACATTCGCCGCGTGGTCTGGTAGACTCACGACGCGGCCATCGGGAAAATGAAACTGCAACCGAAAGAACCGCTCGCTGGCAGGCTCCCGATAGCCGCCAAACATCGGATAGTGCGAAAACGGCCAGAGATCGCGCCCGGCTACGGTCGACCAGATCAGCAGGCCAATCACGATGAATTGCAGGCCATGAAACACTCCATTCAGCAGAGACACGGCGGACGGGAAAGGCGCAAGGAAGCTCATTGGCGTCATTAACCTGATACGATCCACTCGCAAGACTCCACCTCGGAATCACTGCCCCCGATCCTCTCGCGATCATTCCCGGCTTTTCCTCACCTGCCTAATACGGCAAACGATTCTCCATGCCACCGTTCGCCGCTGAAATGGAGTTGCTGCGCCACGCCGCTCGCCACTGCCTGCCCGCTCCTGAGGCCACAGACGATCCCGCCGCGTTGCTCACGTCCTTGAATTGGCACCACGTCCTCTGGCTTGGCCGCCAGCACGGCGCACTCCTCTTTCTTCGGGAAAATCTTCGGCCTGGCACTGCCACCCTTCACTGCCCAGGTGAAATTCGGACGCAGCTCGAAGCCCTAAGCGCCGCGGCTCAACTGCAAGCACTCGTCCGCACCAATGAAATCTGCCAGTTGCACGATTTATTCGAACGGCACGGCATTCCTTTTATCGTGAGCGATGATTGGATGTTTGATCGCTGTTTCAGTGCGGGCCGAAACTTCACCGAGACGATCGCCACAATCCGGTGCCTGGTTGATCGCACCCACTCCGCCAAAGCCAAGAGCATGCTGGCGGAAGCAGGTTATCCCGATGACACCCATCCCGTTCAAATCGCCACTCTCGGTCGTAGTCCGGTTCACATGGATGATAATTTCGACCCGCCTGGCCTCTGGGAAAACCCTGATCGACTCGCTTTCGGCACACGAAAACTTCGCCGGCTGGACCCCCTTCACTGGTTGTGGTTGCTGAGTGCGCGAATTCCCGCCCATCGCACGCTCACACTGCTGCAGGCCTGGCAAATTGTTGCTCTGACCCAGAGCATACCGCGAACGTGGCAGGAGCCGATTGCGGGCTCGATGCCATTGCAAAATGTGATTGCCGCAAGTTGTGATCGGCTGGCCGCACCGCGGCCTGCCGTGCTCACAACCTTTGTCCCTTCGATGCGGCATGACGCTGGCTCCAAATCGAACAGCGCCGTGGCAACACCGCTTCCGGTCGTGCCCTTTCTGCCAACTTCCTCCGCTGTGGTTAATCGTATGATCGAGCTCGCCGAGACGAATTCGACTGACGTGGCCTACGATCTTGGCTGTGGCGATGGCAGGTTCGTCATTCGCGCGGCCAAGGATTGGGGCGCACGCGCCGTAGGCATCGACCTCGACCCGACGCTCATCGCCAAAGCCCGGCGGCACGCCGCTGTCGAGGGCGTAAGTGATCGGGTTTCGTTCGTCTGCAGCGATCTCTTCGAGTGCTGCATAAGCGACGCGACTGTTCTCTACCTCTATTTAATGCCGCCGTTTTACCCACGCATCCGTGAGCAAATCTTGCGCACCCTGCGTCCGGGCGTACGAATCGTTTCGCGCGACTATATTTTCCCCGATTGGCCGCCGGAAAAAACCGAAATTATTCGGACTGACCCCGCCCAAGTGGTCCAGATTTATCTCTGGCGGATCGGATGACGTCGCTCTCTCGTTCCCACTTGCGCCGCGAAAATATTGCCGTTCACCGATTCCTGTGAGATGTCCACCCACACTTAATACGTAATATGCTGGTCAGCCATCTCCTTTTCCTTGCGCAACACTCCAGAATTTGGGCGCACGCTGAGCCCATCGCTTTTACCCACCGCCTTAGCCGGACGCATGCAGAAAGTAGGGCGAAGTCTCCCGACCCCACCGTGGATGTCATTGGCAAGTGAAGAGCGCCGGCAACCACAGGCCTCCGGCTTCGAACGGAAATATTACCAGCCACGATTAACCCCTCTCAGCCACACGACATGATTCCAACCATCGAATTTACCGCCCAAGAACAAGCGGCGCAATCGCTCCAAGCGGATACCGTCATTCGCGGAGTCAAAGCGCTTCGCCTTCAAGGCTGCCTCCTCCTGCGGGATGTGTTTCCGACCGAGTTCATCGACACGCTTCGCGCCGCTCACCTGGCGCGAAACGAAAGCTTCTTCCGCTCCGAACGCCCCGCCGAGTCCGGCGAAGTGGGCAACAAACGTTTTATGGGTGCGGTTGATCTCTCGCCTCCGTTCAACACGCCACGTCTCTACGCCAACCCGTTTGTCCTGCCAATTCTCCAGGCTTTGTTTGGCGAAGAAATGGTGCTCGGGTGTTTTGGCTCCGTCACCTCGCTTCCGGGCGCCAAAAACCAGCATCTCCACCGCGACGGGCCGCCGCTCTTCAACAAGGCCGTGAACCGGTCGATTCCTCCTTATGCCGTGACCCTTTTTGTGCCACTCGTGGAGTTCAACGCTCAGACCGGCACCACACGGCTGTTTCCGGACACCCACATCAACACCGACCTCGACCCGGCAACCGCTCCGTTCGTCGATCCCGTCGTGCCGATCGGTTCATGTTTTTTGTCAGACTATCGGCTTTATCACCAAGGGCTCGCTAATCACTCCGAGCTGATTCGGCCGCTGCTTTTCAGCGTGTTCCATCAACCCTGGTTCAAAGACTACAAGAATCATGCCTCGTTACCGTTCCTGAAAATAAGCGATGCCGAATACGCGAAAATCCCCGCTGAACACCGCAGCCTGTTCTCGTGGATCGAACACTACCGCGCCGGGCTTTATTGATCGAAACCGATCCGGCAAGGACGCATGGGCGCGCGCGATCGCCCTGCATGATTCCGCGCCGAAATACGGTGTCGTTCAACTTTTCCTCTACGGTCTTTTCGAAAGTTCGCTCTGTAGTTTTGCTACTTCACATTAACGTAGACCTTTCCTTATTTATAAAAATTCTGCCGTCATATAGTCTACATCGGCGCTTTTGCGCAAAGCACGAGGAAACGCACCGCACACGCCAACACCGCCGTTGCTTACACAATACGAGCCACAGAAACGATTATGGCTTGGTCGATGATGGCGGCGATACGGCCACGGGATCATTGAATTCAAACGGCACTCGCATACGAACTGCAGCGGGTTTACCTCGGCTCTTTGGTTTCTCAAAGCGCCAAACGGATGCGGCTTGTACCGCAGCGTAACCAAATGCCGGCGCACTGGCCGATACCACGCGCGGCAATCGCACGGAGCCATCTTGGCTCACGAGCAATTCGACCGTAGCCTCGCCATGAGTCGTTTTACCTTTGAGGAAAAACGGAAACTGCGCTGGGGCTTGCGATATTGCTTTCAGCGGCTTCTTGAGTTGGTCAACGCCAACGATGCGCTCGGGGTGCTGGCGTTCACAGCTGAGCAAATCGTCAGCCATAATATCCACCAAGTTTTCGTCCTGCGGAAGAAAATCCTGCTCTAAGGAAAGCAGGGCTGGGGTCGGTTGACCCTCTTTTTGCGCAGATGCAAATTCGAGGCTCCCCACCATGGCAAATAATGCCTGAGTAAACTCCGAATCCGTGGCGCGGATCTCTTCGGCCCAAAACCACCTTTCCCTCGGTATCGACCATAAAACGGATGGAGGCCCAGCCCCTTTTACCGTCGCGAAGTTGAGAGTAAGGATAGACGACCTGCGCCGGATTCCGCAGCTTCGGAGCGATATCATAACGATACTCTGGCGGCAGTGCTGATTGGTTGTTTAGCCGGATCGCGCTCCCGCTTTTGCCACCGTTCGGTTTGCTCTCGATTTGGAATGCAATTGGCACCTGCATGTGCGTAGCAACGGGTACACCATTACGACGACCGGGTTTAAATTTCCACTGTCGGACGGCATCGAGCGCGGGCTGATTGAACGCCGGGTTGAGCGAACGTACGACGGATGGGTCCTTCACTTGTCCCTCCGCGTCCACAATGAAGTCCACCAAAACCTCGCCGCCTACCCCGTTTCGCCGTTGAGCAAACGGATAAAGGGGCGGCGCCCGCTTGAAAGCACGCGGCGGTTCATCCAGACCAGATTTCTCTCCGTCTTGCTCGCCATGGAGTGAGAACTGTATCGGGATCTCCATCCGCGCATTAATGGATACCCCATTACGGCGACCGGGCTTGAATCTCCATTGCCGGATGGCCGCGAGCGCCGGCTCGTCGAACGCCGGGTTAAACGAACTCACGACAACGGGGTTCTTTACTTGACCTTTGGTATCCACGGTTAAGGACACCAAGACCTCACCGTGTAGATCACTTTGAGCCTGGCCGGGGGGATAAATGGGCTGAACCCGTTCGATAATGCATACCGGCTCATCTACGCCCGGCTGTCCACCGTCCTTCACTGGCACTACGATAAATGGCACACGTGTCTCAGCCGCAATCGGCTGGCCGGCGCGTCGAGCGGGTGCAAATTTCCACGTGCGAATATTTTCTTCGAGTTGCTCCTTCAGGGCAGGCGGCGCGTCTTTCAACGAAACTGGCCGACCTTTTTCATCGAGACTGACCATGGCCCAGACGACTTCCTCTGGCGGAACTGACCGAGTAGATTCTTCCCAACTACGGTTTGGGTCGCGCACCAAATTCATGCTCAATAAGCGGGGCGTGGCGTCAGGCTTATCAGGTGCAGCCGAGGCTGGATTAAATATAGCCTCAATGCGGGTATGCGTCGGCACCGACGCTCCTCCACGACGTCCAGCTCGGAATTTTGCGTTTGGTAACGCATTCATGACGACTTCTACGTAAGCCGATTCAGTGCCATGAATCTGCGTAGACCCTAAAAAATTCCCCTGCTCGCTGATAAAGATCTCCGTCGTCATATAACCGAAATCCGAGGGATTCTTCCGATCACGAGGAAACATGGGGCGTAACGGAATTTCGGATGCCGGCAGTTCATCCGGTTCCTGCTCAGAGGCAGCCCAAACCAATGGCGTCACCATCACGTCCTGAGCAGCCAGTGACACGTGTAGGGTGAGAAAAGCCAATAGCATTGATGCCGCAGCGAGGAGTCGGTGGAAATTCACGGCGCGATGCTGGGGGCCGTAGCCCGACGGTCAACGGTCGGCGCGTCCCGAGATTTCACCGAGACAGGTCGTGACTTTAAGCGACTGGAAGAGAGTCATCACGACTCATGGGAGCACGAGCGGCTCATCCGTCGCTCTACAAAAGCGGGCCAGTGGCCCGCGCTCCCAGCAAATAAATCAGCGTCGCGGACTCACCCTTGCCCACCACGGAGCACCATGAGGTGATCAACCCCACTCGCCTCGAACTCACGCCAATAATTATCTTCAAGTAATTCGAGCCGCGCCGTTTCCTCAGCCGTTAGCTCCTCGCCGAGCTCGATTGCGCCAAGGTCTGCGCGCAAGTCCCGTTCGGCCAGCCGGCCGACGAGTTCGCTCCAAAAAGTATCCTCGGTGAATTGGTCGAGTTTCTCGCGCACGGAACCTTCAGTGAGTTTTTCATTGAGGAAAAACTCACCGTTTACGTCGGCCTCGACGAAATCCGCGCAGCCGAGCGGCTCGGCCAGCGCAAAAATTTTTTGCGCGAGGCCAGCGTAGCGATCCGGCATTGTCGCGGGATCATCGGGCCGCGCCCCAGCGACCCAAAGCCCGAGATGGGCCAGCTCGAGCAGACGGGCATATTCCTTGGGCGTAAACGAAGCCTTCATGTGCACACAAAGGATGTTTTCGCTCGCCGCGTGCAAGCGCGGAGTGCGCAGCGGCGCGCATCAACTCTCACGCTGTCTGCTTCTCCGCGGCGTCGACTATTTTGATTCATCCACCACGACATAGCGGCTGCCGCCCTCGCGCCAGATACGCACCATCACTTTCGGACCTTTGATCTCTTCGCTCAACTTCACCGCCTCCTCGGCATTGCGGACCGGCTTGCGATCGAGTTCGGAAATAATATCGCCTTCACGGAGCCCCGCGCGGGCGGAAGCACTGTCCGGCTCGACCCGGGTGATGACGGCACCTTCGACCCGGCGCGGCAATTGCAGCTCATCGCGCACCTGCGGCGTGATATCGCCGACACCCACGCCATTGAGCACGCCTTCTTCATCCTTCGCGCCATCGCGTTCGCCACCCGCGAGCATTTGATCGCGGAGCTGGCCGAGTTTGGCTTTGACCGTGCTCGTCTTGCCATCGCGCACGTAGTCGATGTTCACCTCGGTATTGGGTACGAGGCGGGTGATAGTCAGCTGAAGATGCCGCGGATCTCGGATTTCGGTATCGTTCACTTTGGTGATAATATCACCGTTCCTGAGACCGGCCTTCTCGGCGGGCGAGGCAGGTTGAACCTCGGTGATAAGCGCCCCTTGCGTCACCTTGAACATCGTGGACAGCTCCGATTCCAAGGACTGCGTTTGCACGCCCAGGAAGGCCCGATCCACGCGACCTGTGCGCACAAGCTGCTCGGCAATCGAACGCACGAGATTGATCGGAATGGCAAAGCCCACGCCGTTGAAACCGCCGCTGCGACTGAGCATCGCGGTGTTGAGGCCGACGACGCGGCCATCGGTGTCGAGCAGCGCGCCACCGGAATTGCCGGGGTTGATGGCCGCATCGGTTTGGATGAAGTCCTCGTAAGCTTCGATGCCCAGCCCACCGCGACTGAGCGCGCTGACAATGCCACGGCTGACCGACTGACCGATGCCAAACGGATTGCCAATCGCAAGCACGACATCGCCCACTTCGAGTTTATCGCTGTCACCCAGGATGGCGGCGGACAGACCGGTGGTCTCGATCTTAAGCACGGCCACATCGGCCTTCGGATCACGGCCGACCACGGTCGCCTTAAAATCTTTGCGCGATTCGCCCAGCGCGACTTTCACGTCATCGGCGCCTTCGACCACGTGGTTATTGGTGAGAATATAGCCGTCACTCGTAATAATAACGCCTGAGCCCAGGCTATGTTGGGTTCGCTCCGGCAACTGGCCATTGCCATTGCCCGGTCCGGGAATGCCGAAGAAATGACGGAACATCGGATCTTCAAAAAAAGGACTTAGGCTCTGCATGCGCACTTTTTTGCTGGAAAAAACATAGACGACGCTCGGCGCGACTTTTTTAACCACCGGCGCGTAGCTCACCCGTTCAGCGGCGTCGCGATTGATGGATTTGGGGTCCAACTGAAGTTTGAGCGGCGGACGCGACTCAGGCTTGTCGCTCGCCCAGAGCGTGAGACCAGCCCCCGCAACTAACGCGAGCACGGTGGAAAACAGAACGGTTTTAGAGACAACTCTGAGGTTCATAATCATGCGAAAGTTATAACGTTTAGAATTGAACGATCCCCCCGTATGCATCGGCGGCATTGCTGCCATCTCGCGCGCGGCGCAGGTCCCGTTCTGACTTTTTTCCGGCGATGAGGTTCCATCGCGCAACTGCGAGAAAAGCATCGCAGCTTTTTGCGCAGATGGCCGCAATTCTGGCCCGCACCACAACTGGACCTCATAAAATTTCAGCTGTGCGCAATTGCGATAGAGTGTCACGTATTAAGTGACACTACCTATGAAAAATACCGTTTAAATGCCTAATTAAGTGTCACGTAATACGTGACACTTACGGACGTACATCTAGCCGAGTGGGCGTAAAAAATCAGCGGCGGCGATTGGCCCAGCTCCAGAAAGGGTTGCTCTGATCCATGACAGCCGGTGAACGGCTTTTTTAACGGCAAAGTCGATCGGCGATGCGAAGGCCGTGGTTCATATTCAAACCGCGGAATTGACCGCATCCTTCGCGATAGACTTACTCTCACCCCTTATGTCAGCCGAATCCACCACGCCTGCTGTTTCCATGGACAATATCGTCGCGCTCGCCAAGCGCCGCGGCTTCATTTTCCAATCATCCGAAATCTACGGCGGCTTCAACGGGTTTTTCGATTACGGCCCGCTCGGTTCCGAACTGAAAAAGAACATCCGTGATTGCTGGTGGAACGACATGGTGCGCCGCCGCGACGATGTCGTCGGCCTCGAGACTTCGATTATCATGCACCCAAAGGTCTGGGAAGCCTCGGGCCACGTCGCCGGCTTCACCGACCCACTCGTGGACTGCAAGGTGAGCAAGCAACGCTACCGGGCGGATCAACTTTTCTTTTCAGCCGTCGTCGTCGAAGGCCAGACTGTGGGCTATGTCAGCGTGCTGGAGAGCGAGCGAACCGCGGAAGAATTGCAGGAAAAAGCCGAGTCGTTTAAGCGAAAAAAAGCCGTCCAAGGCAAACTGGCCCCCGTCATCGCCAAGGACATGACCGAGGCGCAGCCGGATGAGATCGAGAAGATCCCTTCGCCCGCCACCGGCGAGCCTGGCAGCCTGACGCCGCCGCGCGCGTTCAACATGATGTTCGAAACCAACGTCGGTGCGATGCGCGACGCGAGCAGCGTGGCCTACCTGCGGCCCGAGACCGCGCAAGGCATGTTCGTCGATTTCAAGAACGTCGTGGATACCGGCCGTGTGAAACTGCCTTTCGGCATCGCGCAAATCGGAAAAAGTTTTCGCAACGAGATCACGCCGCGCAATTTCATCTTCCGCTCGCGCGAATTCGAGCAGATGGAGATGGAGTATTTCATCGCGGAGGACGCCGACTGGTCGAAGTGCCACCAAGATTGGATCGCCTGGTGCAAGGACTGGCTGCTTTCGATCGGCCTCCCCGAATCACATCTCTCACTCTACGCCCACCCCAAGGAGAAGCTCGCGTTTTACTCCAAGGGCACGGTGGACATCATGTTCAAGTATCCCTTCGGCGTGCAGGAGCTGTGGGGCATCGCCGCGCGCGGCAATTACGATCTCACGCAGCACGCCACCGCGAGCGGCAAGCCGATGGAGTACTTCGACGAGGCCTCGAAGAAAAAATTCGTGCCACACGTCATCGAACCCGCCGTGGGGGTTGATCGCATCCTGCTCGCGGTGCTCTGTGCCGGTTACGCGGAGGAGGACGTGACGGACGAGAAGGGCAACGTGGAAAAACGCACCGTGCTCCGTCTCTCACCGCGCATCGCGCCAGTGAAGGTAGCCGTGCTGCCACTCCTGAAAAACAAGGAGCTGCTCGTCGCCCGGGCGCGTGAACTTCACACGAAGCTAAAGCGGAAATACGCGGTGTTTTACGACGATGGCGGGGCCATTGGCCGCCGTTATCGTCGGCAGGACGAAATCGGCACGCCGTGGTGTGTGACGATCGATTTCGATACGATCGAAAAGGACGGCACGTTCACGCTTCGTGAGCGCGACTCGATGCAGCAAAAGCGCATCACCGAGGCCGAACTCTTTGCGTTGCTCGACGAACAGGTTTACTGAATCGGCGCATTCGCAGTCCCAGCGTTAGCCGGGATCAGACCGGCATAATCCGGGACTGCGAACGTGAAGCTCTCGTCCTCGCCTCTCCATGTCCGCCAAACCTCGTTCTCCCATTGTGCGCAGCGTCCAGACGCCTGAAGCGCTGGCGGCGCTCCGCGCGTGGCTCGGCACGTTTGACGAACGCACCCGCGAGCGCGGCGAAAATTATTACACCCATCAACACGTCAAGAGCGTGTGGGCCGACGCTGACCATTTCGTCGAGAGTGAGGTGACCGGGCAGGAGCTTTACTCCATCACCCTGTTTCTGACGCGCGGCAAATGGATTTCGAAGTGCACCTGTCCGATGGAGGGGAATTGTAAGCACGTTTACGCCACCGGGCGGGCGTGGCTAGCTCTGGCCGAGGCCGGTGGAGACAACAGCGACGATCTCGCTGATCCACCGTCGCCGCTCCCCCCACCCGTGACGTTCTCAGCCAAATCCACGCAGAAAAAAGCCTCTTTTCGTGAACAGTGGTCGCCCGTAATCGCAGAAAAGCTTGGCCGGCCGCTCACCGACGCCGAGGGCCGCCAACTCGGAAATCTCGCGGCGCTGTTCACCGAGTTCGCCCAAGCCCACGGCACGCTCTACCCCGGGGCGCTGTTGCGTCACGGCTTTGAGCATACGCCGCCACCCGCCGCTCCGCTCTACATGCCGGCTTTCCGCGATTGGTGGAACCATGCCACCGCCCCCGCCGATCCCTGGGCTCTTTGGCAATATCTCGCCTACGACTACGAACTCGCTGGCCGCGCGATTCCCGAGGTTTTTCAACCGATGACGGACACCCGTGCCGTGCATGACGCGATCCACGATCGTTTGGTGCAACAAGAGCTCGCTACCTGGCGCCGCGCGCTCGCCGGACCTGCCGAGTCTCTCGCGCCCGCCCGCGCCAATCCCACCGCCGGCCTCACTAATCTACGCGCCCGCGTCGGCCCCAAGGGCGGCCTGCTCATCGAAGTGCGCGCCGCGCCCGACAAACCCTGGAAAGCTCCCGCGCAGAAATGGTTCAGCGCGCTCGCCACCGCCCGCCCCGCTGACTTCGAGCATCTTCCGCCAGCCGAAGCCGCGCTCGCCACCGCACTCGCGGCCGAATGCCATGCCGGATTCTACGATTTCTCGCCCAAACTCCCCCTTCCTCCCGAAGCGGCCGCAAGCCTGCTTCGCATGAATGCCGCGCGTGGAGCCATCGTGCTGCCTGATGGAAAACCATTTGTCCTCGAGCCCGAGCCACTCGTCCCGGAAGCCGTTCTCTCCACCACGGCGCGCGATCGGCTGGATCTTCGCGTTGTCACGCCTGACGGGCGCGACGCCTCGCAGGCCTGCGTCGTCGTCCTGCGCCCCGAGCCGCTTTATCTTTTCGAAGGCCGGGTGTGGCGCGGCCCGCCTCCCGTGCCCACCTCCGCACTTCCGACGGCCGCCCTCAGCGACACCCAGATCATGTCGCGCCTTCGGGCTGTAGGTTTGCGCTTGCCCTCTTCGCTGGAGGTAAAGGTTCAACGTGTCGCGCTTCGCCCGCTGCTAAAATGCTGGCTCACGGAAGCCACCTCTGATTCCGAGCAGGTGCATTTCCATGCCCATCTGCTCGCCCGTGCCGACAATCCCTCCTGCGAACAGCACTGGAGCGGCGTCAGTGGCTGGCAATGGACCAAAGACAACTCTCCGCCCCCGCGCCGACCGGATGAGCCATTGCTCGAATTCGACCTCGCCACAGCCCAAATCGTGAGCGCGCGTTTCCCCGATTTCCGTCTGGTCTGGGATGGCTGGACCCATGCCTGGACGCGCTACGTCACAAAAACTTTTCCCGAGGAATTCATCGCCTGGCACGCCACCTTGCCCCCTGGCCTCGCCATCGAATCCTCCCCCGAATTATCAGGCCTGCTTGGTCCACCGTTGCGCGCCCACGTAGAATTTTCCGCCGCGCCAGCCGATGGGGCCGGCCGCGACTGGTTCGACCTCACCGTCGCACTTCGCGTCGAGGACACCACGCTCACCGACGCTGAACTCGCACTTTTGCTAAAAGCCCGCGGCAAATGGGTCCGCCTCCCCCGTCACGGTTGGCGACGTCTTGAGCTTGCCACGGATGCCAGCGGCGAACCAGCGGCCGAGGCGCTCGATCGCCTCGGCTTGCACGCAGAAGACGTGCTGGCCGGAGGCCGTCCCGCCACCCACCGCCTCCACGCGCTGCAACTCGCGGCCGAAGCCGGCGCTTTCGCCACCCGCGACACCCACCTCGCCGCCACCCTGCGCACTCGGGCCGCCGCGCTGGCGTCACTGCCGCCCCCCGCGCTCCCACATGGGCTCCGTGCCACGCTACGACCTTATCAACAAGAAGGGTTTCAATTTCTCGCACACCTTTCCGCCCTGGGATTCGGCGGCGTGCTCGCCGACGACATGGGCCTGGGCAAGACGGTGCAGGCTCTCGCCTGGCTGCTTCATTTGGCCGAAGCCGTGAAGGCAGACGCGACACGGACCACCGCGCCGTTTCGCACGCTCATCGTGTGCCCCAAAAGTGTCATGCACGGCTGGCTCACCGAGACGGAGCGCTTCGCTCCCTCGCTCGCCGCCGTAGCCTTTACGCCCACTCACACGGCCAGCGACCCACGGTCTGGCCCATCCCGTGGCCGCCCCACGCTCCTCATCGCCAATTACGCCCAACTCCGCCTGCAACCGGATTGGTTTAAAGCGCAGGCCTGGGATGCGGTCGTGCTCGATGAAGCGCAGTTCGTAAAAAATCCATCTAGTCAGACTGCCGTGATCGCGCGCTCCCTTCGCGCCGCGCACCGACTCGCCTTGACGGGCACGCCGATCGAAAACCGGCTGCTCGATCTATGGAGCCTGTTTGCCTTCGCCCAACCCGGCCTCCTCGGCGCGCAAGCTTCTTTTCGCCGCCAATACCCCGCGGAAGATCCCGCCGCCACCGGACGCCTGCGCCGCCGCGTGCACCATTTTCTTCTCCGCCGCACCAAGGCCCAAGTCGCCCCTGAACTACCGCCGCGCACAGAAGACGAGATCGTCGTCGAACTCGAAGGCGCCCAACGCCGGCTCTACGACGCCGAGTTGAAACGCGCCCGTGCCCAGCTCCTGGGGGTGGAAACCAATCGCGCGCTCGATGCCGTACGCTTCAACGTCCTCGCCAGCCTCCTACGCCTGCGCCAAATCTGCTGCCATCCCACGCTCGTGGGCGACGCCCACCACAATCTCCCCAGCGCCAAGCTCGACGCCCTGCTTGAGCGCCTCGAAGAATTGCGCGATGAAGGTCAACAGGTGCTCGTGTTCAGCCAGTTTGTCACTCTGCTCGAACTCATCCGCGAACGCCTTAATGCCGCCGGAATCGCGCACCTGCTGCTCACTGGTCAGACCGAAGATCGCGCCGCGCTCGTAGAGAAATTCCAGGCCGACCGTACCCAAACCGTCTTTCTTCTCTCGCTGAAAGCCGCCGGCTTCGGCCTCAACCTCACGGCCGCAAGCTATGTGATCTTGTGTGATCCGTGGTGGAACCCCGCCGTGGAAGCGCAAGCGATCGATCGCACGCACCGCATCGGCCAGACCCGCCCCGTGATGGCCTATCGCCTCGTCGCGGCCGATACCGTGGAACAGAAAATTCTTGCGATGCAGCGCGAAAAAGCCGCCCTCGCCGCGTCCGTCGTGCAAGAGGAGTCGCTCGCCAGCGTGCTCGACCTCGATAGCCTGCGAAAAATCTTGGCGTGAAATCCGGACGCAAACGCAACGCTTTTGCCCGCTGCAATTGCCCCCAGCCGTAGCCTCTTGGCCCGGCTCCTGACTATAGTGTCACCCATTAAGTGACACTTTTTCAGTGAGTAAAACAGCTCCAACTGCATAAGCCCGGCTTAGAGACAGCGAGCCTCGCTGCGATCGTGGGAATTGGCGTGAAAAGCAGCACGGTTGGTTTTGGCCACAGCTCTGATGCGTCGCGCCCAAATCTATTTTCAAATAATTGGCATCAGGCGGCATTTTTTCAGAGGTAGTGTCACCCAATAGGTGACACTTTGGTTTGAGTAGCCGAGTCACCGCCGCCTTCACGGAAAGGGCCGTGAGTGAGGCCGATTTATGCAGGGGACAACGCGCGCCGCCGATCTGTCGCTTGCCGCGCGAGGCGCAACCGTTTCGACTGTCGGTCGCCATGGATGCTTACGCTCGCGCTCGCGCTCTCATCGACGACGCCCACGCCGCAGACCCAACGCGCGGACCCGATGGTCGCGCAGCGGAACTCATTTACGCCGAACACATGGAGGCGTGGGTCGCCCGTCTTGTGCCCGAGGCGACGCCGCTGCTGCGGCTGGCCGCACGTTGCCAACATCTCGAACGTTGGTCGGTGCCGCGTGCGAGCTTCCCACTCGACAAGGCCGGGTATCATGCGTGGCGCCGTTCACTCTACACCAAGCAGGCCGAACACGCTCGCAGGCTGCTCATGCAGGCCAGCGTGCCCATCACCGAGGCAGCGGATGTGGCGACGTGGGTATCGAAAACCGGTTTGAAAACCAATCCCGGCACCCAGGCACTCGAAGACGCCGCCTGTCTCGTGTTTTTAGAAAACGAAATCGCCCATTTCGCCGCGCAACACGCCGATTACCCACGCGAGAAATTCGTGGATATTCTCAAGAAAACCTGGCGCAAGATGAGCCCGCGCGCTCAGGAGCTAGCCCGCGGACTCGCGTTGCCACCGGGCATCGCCGCACTCGTGCACGATGCTGTCGGTTCCGCATAACTTCGCGCTAACTCCACTCTCTGAAGCCATCCGCTGCTCATGTTCAAAAAAATCTTTTTCGGCCTCCTGTTCGTATTTCTGACGATTCAGTTTATCCGGCCCGATAAAAATCTTTCGGCCTCACCCGCTGGACCGGACGATCTCGCCACGCGCCATGCCGTGCCGCCCGAGGTGCGCCACATCCTCGAAACCTCGTGCTACGACTGTCATTCTAACCACACTCGCTATCCGTGGTATGCGGCGATCCAACCCATCAGCTGGTGGCTCAACGACCACATCAGCGAGGGCAAGCACGAGCTCAACTTCTCCGAATTTGGCTCCTATACCCAAAAGCGGCAGGCCAAAAAACTGCAGGCACTGTGCGATGAAATTACCGAGCACGGCATGCCACTCAAATCCTATACCCTGCTCCACCGCGATGCGCAGCTCAGTGATGCGCAAATCAAAACGTTGTGCGACTGGGCAGATACGTTACGCCAAAAAATCGCCTCGGACAAATAATCCGTCAGCGCCCGCGATTTCCTCCATCGCCGTTTTTTCTTGGCGCGTTCCTCGTGTGGTGCGGTCGGCTCTCTCTCTGCATGGGCCATCAGCTAGCCGGACTCATGGTTGGCTGAATATAGGGCGGGGTCGGGAGATCCCGCCCTACCATTTTAGTAACCAAACCGAGGATGCCATGGGTGAGTGCAGTGCAGTGTCAATCGCCTGAGCCGGAACAAGACAGTTGCTCGCGAATCCACGCAAATAGCCGCGAATGAAATTCGATGCCGAGGAAGCGCCACCAGAGGTGAGTTAAGCCCCGGGAGAAAAATCTCGATGATTTCCCTCCTGCATTCGCGTCATTCGCGGGCGTTACTGGCTGAGTCAGCCAATGAGTCCAGTTCAGCTCATTGCACCCCAGCAGGCACGAGCAGGTAAACGTCGCATGATTTTGCCGAAAAGACTTACGACGCCGTCAGGGTAAAATAAAACGTGGCGCCCCGATCGATCGCGCTTTCCGCCCACACGCGGCCGCCATGGCGCCGCACGACTCGCCGCACCGTGGCCAACCCAATCCCCGTGCCGGGAAAATCGTCCATCGCATGCAAGCGTTGAAACGCTCCGAAAAGATTATTGGCGTATTTCATGTCGAAACCTGCGCCGTTGTCGCGCACGAAGAAAGTGAGAGGGGAATTCAACGGCTGTTGGTCAAAAACGATGCGCGCCTGTTTGCGCTTAGATGTAAATTTCCAGGCGTTACCCAACAGATTTTCCAATAGAATGCGCAGCAAGCCGCGGTCTCCTTCCGCCACCAAGCCGTCGGCAATTTCCACGTCCACGGCGCAAATTTGCGTCGCGGCCTGCAGCTGAGCCACAATCTCGCGGGCTTGGGCGCTAAGATCCACCTGCTCCCGCTTGAGTTCTTTGCGCGTCACGTTCGCCAAACCCAGCATGTCGTCGATGAGCTGCGTCATTCGCCGGGTCGCCTCACGCACCCGTCCACAATAGCGACGCTCTTGCTCATCGAGTTTGCCGGCAGCTCTGTTGATCAGAAGTTGGCTGAAGCCGTCGATCGCGCGCAACGGCGCGCGCAAATCGTGTGAAACCGAATAGCTAAAAGATTCCAATTCCTGGTTGGCGGCGTCCGCGTTCTCCTTGGCCTGTCGCAAATTTTCGTTGGCGCCGAGGAGCTCCGCGTTTTTTTGCTCCAAACCCGCAATGAGCGCAGATCTGGCCTCGGCAAGCTCGCGCAGCGCCTGAAATTCCACCGCTTCCATTTCCCGGCGATGCAGTTGTTCGCGAATCGCGCGATTTTCATCCTCGAATTGCCTGCGCCGCAACTGCGCGCGCAATCGCGCTTTCAATATCTCGAAATCCCCGGACTTCGCGATGTAGTCGTCGGCGCCGGCATTAATGCCGGCAATCATCGCCGCGCTCTCGTCCAGGGCCGTGAGCAGAATGAGTGGAATATCGCGCCAGGTCGGATCGGACTTGATGCGTTGGCAAACTTCCTGTCCGGGCAGGCCGGGCATCAGCAAATCGAGCAGGATCCCATCCACCAATTGGGCTCCGAGCAACTCGAGCGCTTCCTCGCCGGAGTGCGCGGCCACCACGTCATAACCCTCCACGCGAAGCTCGTCGCACAATTCACCGAGAAACGTAGTGCTGTCATCCACCGCAAGGATGCGCTTGGGCGCAAGCAAGCTGGACAGCGCAGTAATGTCCACGGATTCGGAGGGGGTTCGCAAAAGCGCCGCCAGCTTGGTGAGAATAACGGCGGCGCCAGTGTGTTTTTGGATAAAAGCATCGGCACCTGCTTCGAGCGCCCGCAATTCATCCGTGCGTTTTTCCGACGCTGTCAGCAATACGCAGGGCATGCGACGGAGCGCCGTATCCGCCCGCAAACGCCGGATCACCTCCGGTCCATCCATGCAGGGCAACATTTGATCGACCATGGCCGCAGCTGGTCGTAAATCAGCGGCCAATCTCAAGCCCTCTTCCCCCGACATGGCGATCACCACATCGTAGCCCGCAGTCTCCAGCGCCACACGCAGCTCTTCCGCAAAGGTCACGCTGTCGTCAATCAGCAGTATCAGCGAGCGTTCGCGCAAGCGTCCATGGCGTTCGCGGATCAGCTCGCGCGCCCGACCCACCATCTGGGCGGAATCGTAAGGTTTGCCGACATAATCGTCCGCGCCCGTCTTCAAACCCCGCACGCGATCGCGCACCTCGTCCTCGGCCGAGAGCAGCACGATCGGCAAATCGGCGGTGGCGGGCAGGGCCTTGAGCTCCTGCAAAAGCATCAAGCCGTCGCCGTCGGGCAGGAGCACATCGAGGATGGCCAAATCAAATTTCTTCCGCTGGCAAGCCTCGCGTGCAGCTTCAATGGTCGCACACAACGTCGTTTCAAAACCGGCGGACTCGAAGGATTCCTTTAAATCCATTCGCACCGTGATGCTGTCATCGATGATGACGACGCTCGGTTTCATCAGGAAAGGGGTTTCACAACGCCTCGATATGGTTTTGACGCCACGCTTCCCGCAGTCGGCCACCAGCCTCGCGCAACTGCGCCGTTCGACTCACGACGAGCGTCCAAGCGCCATCGCGCGCTGCTTGCTCGATCGCTAGGGCGATCGTCCGCATTTCAGTGGCCCCAATCGCCGAGCAGCTGCCAGCGAATCGGTGGGCCACGACCACCAGTTCCTGCGCTCGTCGGGCCTCGGTCAATCGACCGAATTCAGTCAAGCTCTGCTCTTCTTCCCGTCGAAACATCACCAAAAGTTCGGCCCAGAGAGAGACCCCTTGATCGCCTGGCACCGCCTGCATCTGCTCAATTTGAGCGAGATCGATAATGCCGGCGGAGAGGGTTTGGTCGGCCGCGGCGGTTTTGGGCGTCTTCGTGTTTTTCAAACTCTTCAACCCACACCGCAAGAACGCGGCGCAAAGCTCCGCGGGGCGGATCGGTTTTGTGACATAGTCGTTCATGCCCGCGGCCAGACATTTCTGGCGATCATCCGGCATCGCGTAAGCGGTGAGAGCAATCACTGGCACCTGCGCATTCGCTCGCGGCATCACCCCCGCGCGCAAGCGCCGGGTCGCCTCGTAGCCATCGAGCACCGGCATCTGGCAATCCATGATCACGGCGTCAAAGTTCTCGCGATCGAGTCGCTCCAAGGCCTCCTGTCCGTTACCCACGATTTCGACCGCGTGACCCATTTTGCAAAGGAGAAGTCGGGCGACCATTTGATTGGCCGGATTGTCCTCGACCACCAGCAGCTTCAAGCCAGTCGCCTCGACCGGCACCGTGTTGGGCACAGCAGGGAGGCGTGGGGCTCGATCCAATTCCGCGTTCTTCAAGATCCGAACCAAGCAGCGCTCGAGCGCCACGGCTCGAACCGGCTTCATCAAGAACGCCTCGACACCGGCTGCGGTCGCAAAAGCGGCGTCGATCGGTGCGCTCGCAGAGGAAAGCAGGACGAGCTGAGTGGAAGCGAAGCGAGGGTCGGCGCGAATTTGACGCGCCAGCTCCAAGCCACTGGTACCGGGCATAAGCCAGTCGAGCAATACGAGGTCCCAAGTGCCGCCCCCCACCGGCGCGGTTCGCAGCCGGGCGAAGGCGGCCGGCGCATCCGCCACCGCTTCGGCTTTCAATCCATGACGCGCCAACTGCCTCAGCAGGATCTTGCGATTCGTGGCATTGTCGTCGACCACGAGCACATTGCGTTCGCCTGAAATCATCACTGGCGCGAAACGGTCCGGCGCAGCAGCAGGACAGGCCAGCTCCAGCTCAAACCAAAACGTGGAGCCCGAGCCTGGCTGGCTCGCGAAACCGATGCTCCCACCCATCAGCTCGATGAGCTGGCGAGAAATGGCGAGGCCGAGGCCACTGCCGCCAAATCGACGCGTGACCGTGCCGTCCCCCTGAGTGAACGGTTGGAAGAGTCTCTTCCCCGCTTCAGGCGAGATTCCAATTCCTGTATCCTGAATATTAATTTTAAATCCAAGCCGTGCCTCGGTCCGTCGCACGAGTTGCACCTGCACGTTGACTTCTCCCCGTTCCGTGAACTTGAGCGCGTTGCCCACGAGATTAGTCAGCACCTGCCGAATCCGTCCCGCGTCACCTTCCAATGCGACGAAAAGCTCGGTGTCGTAGTCGCAAGTAAGCTCCAGCTTTTTCTCGTAGGCTTGCGGCGCAAGCAGCGACAGCGTTTCCTCCACGAGTGTATGCAGCTCGAATGACACCGACTCGAAGCTGATCTTACCGGCCTCGATCTTGGAAAAGTCGAGGATGTCGTTGATGATAATGAGCAGGCCGTCGGCGCTGTTCTGGATAAGCAAGCCCATCTCTCGTTGCTCGGCCGTGAGGCCCGAGTCCATGAGCAGGCTGGACATGCCGATGATTCCGTTCATCGGCGTCCGGATTTCATGGCTCATGTTAGCGAGAAACTCGCTTTTGAGCCGGTTCGCCTCTTCGGCCCGCCGGCTCTCGATCTGCAGCGCCTCATTACGCTCCATGAGCTGCTTTTGCAGCGTTTTCACTTCCGTATTGTCGGAAACGACGCCGAGCATCCGGACGGCCTGGCCGAGTTCGTTTTTATGGACTCGTCCTTGGGCGCTCACCCAGTGCACCGAACCGTCCGGCCAGACGATTCGAAATTCGGCGGCGTAATTTCCGCTGACCAGCGCGGCTTCAAACAACTCTCGCACCCGATCGCGATCCTCCGGCAAAACATGCGCCCGGAAAATTTCGCGGGTCCACTCCGGCTGAAGTGACTGGTAGCCGAAGAGCAGATCGTATCTCAGCGTCCGGGTGATCTGGCTGGTAATCAAATCGACTTCGAAGACGCCCATCCGGGCTGACTCCAACGCCAGATCGAGGCGCCGCTGGCTGTCGCTGATCACACCCTCAACCCGCTTCAGCTCCTCATTGGCCTTGAGCAATTCCGTGTTCTTCTGCTCCAAGCTGGCGATCAGCGCCGCCCTGGCCTCAGCCAGTTCGCGCAGTGACTCCATTTCGACCGCCTCCATTTCACGGCGATGCAGCTGCTCACGGATCGCGCGATTCTCATCCTCAAATTGCTTTCGTCGCAATTGCGCCCGCAATCGCGCTTTCAAAATTTCGAAATCTCCGGATTTTGCGATGTAGTCGTCCGCTCCAGCATCAATGCCCTCGATCATCGCCGACCGTTCCTCCCACGCCGTGAGAATGATCAGGGGAATGTCGCGCCAGCTCGGTTCGGCCTTGATCAACCGGCAGACTTCCTGGCCGGACAGACCCGGCATCAACAGATCGAGCAGGATACCATCCACTGGCTGGGCTTTAACGTGATCGAGGGCCTCCGCACCGGAGTGCGCAGCCACCACCTCGTAGCCCTCCGCGCTGAGCTGATCGCATAATTCAGCGAGGAAGGTGGTGCTGTCGTCCACGGCCAAGATGCGCTTGGGCGCGAGCAGGCTGGAGAGCACCGTGGCGCCCGCGCCTTTGGAAGACGCCCGCAAAATCGCCGTCAACTTCGCGAGAATGATCGGAGCCCCAGCGTGTTTTTGAATGAAAGCATCGGCCCCGGCTTCAAGCGCACGCAATTCATCCTCGCGCTTCTCCGAGGCGGTTAACAACACGCAGGGCAGACGCCGCAGGGCCACATCGGCTCGCAGTCGCCGGATCACCTCGGGCCCATCCATGCCAGGCAACATCTGATCGATCAACACCGCGGCCGGCCGGAGGCTAACGGCGAGTTGCAGACCTTCCTCACCCGATCGCGCAATCGTCACCGCATAACCCGCAGCCACCAGCTCCGCGCGTAACTCCTCCACAAATGTGGGGCTGTCATCGATCAATAAAATCGAGGGGCATTCACGGGCCCGCACACCGCTGCGGCGCACCAGCTCCCACGCCCGCGCCAGCATTTGCGCGGCATCGTAAGGCTTGCCGACATAATCGTCCGCGCCAGTCTTAAGGGCGCGCACCCGATCCCGCACCTCATCCACAGACGAGAGCAGGAGCACCGGCAGGCTGGTGGTAGCAGGTGCGGACTTGAGTTCCTGCAGAAGCAGGAGGCCATCCCCGTCGGGCAGGCTCACGTCGAGAATCGCCAAATCGAAATGCTTCTGCTGACAAGCGCTACGGGCCGCCGCAATGGTCGCGCACAACGTCGCGTCGAAACCTCCCGCCTCGAAGGTTTCCTGCAAATCCATTCGGATCGTGATGCTATCATCAAGAATGAGAACGCTTGGTTTCATGACAAAATCACTAGGCGGACGGCACGAGTTTGGCCAAGGCGGATCCAATCTGATCGAGCGGCAACACCTGCTCAGCCGCGCCGAGCAAAATAGCCTCGCGCGGCATGCCGAACACCGCGGACGTCGCCTCGTCCTGCGCGTAAGTCGCACCGCCGGCTTGGCGCACATTGAGCAATCCCGCCGCACCGTCACGGCCCATGCCGGTCAGCAAACAGGCCGCGCTGCGCGGACCGAGTTCTCGTGCGATCGAATCAAAAAGCACATCCACCGAAGGCCGGCACGAATGCCGTTCGACATCATCCGTCAAATGCAGCCGTCGATCACGCAGGACCAAATGCCGATCCGGCGGAGCCAACAGCACCCGGCAAACGCCGGGCTCGGGCAACGGCTCGTGGTCGCGCGCGAAAATCACCGGGAAAGGCGAAAGGCCATGCAGCCACTCGGCAAACGCTGTGCCGAAGGTCCGGCTGATGTGAATGACAATGAGCAGAGGCAGAGGAAAATCGCGCGGTAAATCGTTCAGCAGATCCACAATCGCAGCGGGCCCGCCCGTGGACGCACCGATTGCGATCAGATCACACCCGTGGCGGGGCGCACGCACACTCGGCGTGACCGCACGGGCAAACTGGCCGACATTCGCCAGATGAGGCAATCGGCCCCGAAGGTGCGTGATGACTTTGATTCGGGCGAGCAGACGCAGCTTGCTCGCCAGTTGTTGCTCCCACTGAGCATCGTCGTTGTCCCCCCGCGGCTTCTCCAACACATCCAACGCGCCCGCCGCCAAGGCATCGTAAGTCTTGAACAGCTCGTTGCGGTTGTAGGAAGACGAAACCACCAGAATGGGGGTCGGAAAATAAGCCATGATGTATTCCGTGGCCGCGAGGCCCGTCATCACCGGCATCATCATGTCGAGCGTCACGACGTCGGGCCGCAGCCGTTGGCAGATCTCGATCGCCTCGCGCCCGTCGGCCGCCTCGCCCACCACCTCGAGATCAGGCTGGGCTGACAACGCCTCGACCAGGCGTTTCCGCACCGTGATCGAATCATCCGCGACGAGCACACGAATACGAATCATGATAGGAGCTCCTCAATGCGTTGCAGCAGGCGGCGCTGATCGAACTCACCCTTGATAACATAATCCTGTGCGCCCGCCTGAAAGCCGCGCTGCCGATCCTCTCGCGAATCGCACGAGGTAACAAGGATGGCGGGAATATCACGCCAGGCAGGATTCTGGCGAAGACGCTCTATCAACGTGAAGCCATTGATCCCCGGCATCTCCAAATCCACCAGCAGCAAGCTGTACCGATGCACGCGCAATCGATCGAGCGCGTCTTCGCCGGAGACGGCGAGATCGACCACATAACCCGCAGACTCGAGAATACTCTGCTCCAGCATACGCGTGGTGAGAGAATCATCAACGATCAGGATCGGCGCCCGGGCCGCGGCCGTCGGGGCCGCTTTGGCGCCGGTGGCGCGAATCGCCTCGATCAACGCGTCGGCTTCGATGACAAGCCGCGGCAGCCCGTTCGCATCAAGCGACGCGCCGGCGACAAAGGCCGAAGCATCCACCAACGCCGGCAACGGCCGGACGACGGCCTCAATCGTGCCCAGCAGCCGATCCACGCCGAGCGCCGCCGTCCCGTTCCCGCCCTGCACAATCACCACCGTGATTTGGCCATCCCGCGCCAGAGTGGGCTGGACGAGCGTGGGTGCTAAATGACGCAGCGCGGCGTAAGGAAACATTTGGCCGTCGAAATTCAGCTCTTCGCCCACGCCCGTCTGGCGAATTTGAGTCGTGGTTGTCCGCGCCACTCGTTGCACCGCGGCCACGGGCAATAACCACTGCGCTCCCCCGCTCATCACCGCCAGCACTTCCACGGCCGACAACGCCACCGGCACATCGAGGGTGATGACCGTGCCGCGGCCCGGCGTGCTGCGAATCGTCAATTCGCCGTGAAGCCGAGCGGCCGCGGCGCGCACCGCATCGAGGCCCACGCCGCGGCCAGACACTTCGTTAGCCGTACGCGTGGTCGTGACCCCACCGCGTAGCAACAGGCGAATGGCCTCTTCCATTTCTAATGGGGCCTTCGTGTCGGCCGCCAGCCAGCCCTTCGCGATCGCTGCCCGGCGCACCGCCTCGGTATCGATCCCACCGCCGTCGTCCTCGCACACAATGCGTAGCCGGGCGCAGCCATGCTCGATCCGGATCCGCACGAGACCCTCGAGGGGTTTGCCCGCCGCGCTGCGCCCGGCCTCAGGTTCAAGGCCATGCGCGATAGCATTGCGGACCAGATGCAGCAGCGCTTCTTGCACCCCAGCAAACACGGGGGCGTCAAGCCGTGGCGTGCGGCTGACGGTTTCAAGCCGCGCCCGTTTACCAAGCACCTGCGCCGCATCGCGAGTCACGCGATCGAGAAACGCCCATAAAACATCGGTCGGGATCAGCCGCAGCCGACTGATGTCTTCATGCAATCGTTGAAGATTGCGACCAATACGCTCCACGCGATCACCGAGGCGTCGGCGCACCCCTTCGAGACCGGTGGCAAGGTCTCCCGCTTCGGTGGCGAGACGCGCCGCGACTTCTCCTTCGGCCTCGCGTTGACGAGCGGTCAACGCCAACACGACACGAGACTGATGTTGGCTGCGATCAAGTCCGCGGAAATCGGCACCTAACACGGCCAGCTCAGCGGACGTATCAGCCACGCCGGAAAGCGCCGAATCCACATCGGCCACTTGCAGGCGCACGGTATCGAACAAGGCGGGAATCGCGACCGCCGGCGCTGAGGGCGCCTGGCCGGCCGGCGTCGATGGGCGATCGAGGTCGGCAATGTGGCCGGCCATGGCCTCGACCACCCGTCGGAGCTCCGCTTGCTGCTCACGCGAAGGACCTGTGGAGCTTTCACGGCAAGCCGCCAACACATCCTCGAAATGATGCGCGAGATCGGAGATCGCCGGCAGCCGCACGACGCGAGCGGCGCCTTTTAACGTATGGGCGAAACGCAGCAGTGACGGAATTGGCGCAGAGCCCCCCGAGCTCTCCAGCTCGGCGACGCCCCGCTGCAAGCCGTCGAGCAGCTCGCGAGCTTCAGCCCGGAAATATTTATAGGGATCTCGGGTGGCCATGTGCGCCTCCGATCACCTCACACCAATTGCGAAAGTTCGCTGGAGAGCGTCGCCAGCTGCGCCGCCGTTTGCAGGGTTTGCCCAGAACTCGTCTCCGCCTCTTTGGTCGCCTGCGCGGCGCTGACAATGGCGATGTTCACCTGCTCGACGGCGGTGGACTGCTGCTTGGTGCTCAACTCGATCTCCCGCGCAGCCTCGGTCGAAGTGCCGACCAGCTTCACGATCTGCTCGAAGGCCGCGGTGACCTCTCCGAATTGACGTCGGCCGACATCGACAGCCTTCGCGCCGCTCTCAGTGGCCATGACCGCCGTGTTCACCGCAGCGCGAATGTCCTCGATGAGCGCGGTGATTTCGCGCGTGGAGCCGCCGACGCGTTCGGCTAGTTTACGGATTTCGTCAGCCACCACGGCGAAGCGGCGGCCGGTCTCGCCCGCGCCGGCGGCCTCGATGCTGGCGTTGATCGAGAGGATGTTGGTCTGCTCGGCCAATTCATTGATGATGTCGACAACGCTGCCGATTTGCTGCGACTTTTTGCCGAGGTCGAGCATGTGCGTAACGACGTGATCGACCTGCTTCTTGATGCTGGAAATCGATTCGTGAGTCTCGCGCACGGTTTGATCACCGGCTTTCGCGGCGCTGGCCGTCTCTTCCGAAATGTGCGCCACGCTCTGGGCGCTGCCGGCGATTTGGCGCGAGGTGGCGAGGAGCTCGCTGACGGTGGTGCTGATCTCGTTCATCGACGTAGCTTGCTCGCGCGCGCTGGTGAGTTGCTGATTGGCCGCGGACTGCAGCTCGGCGGACGAACTCCGCACGTGCTCGATCGCAGCGCCGATGTCACGGGCGAGCCGGCGCGTCAGGATAATGCCCAGCACGATCGCCACGACCACCGTGAGCGCAATCATCCCGAAAACAATGCGCGTCGTCGCAGTCGCATCGGCGCTCGACGTCGTTTTCGCCTCTTCGAGATTATTTTCCTCCAGCGTGACGAACTCCTCGATCAATTTGTCGAGCGCAAGTCGCTTTGTCATGACGGTGTCATCGAAAGCCTGAGCGATTTCTTCAACCGAAGTGCCGCTTCGGCGCTGGGCAATCACACGATTGGCCGCTTGCGTGTACTCACGGTCAATGGATTCAATGCTCGCCAATAGCGTCTGTCCCTCGCTCGCGCTAATCCGGAGTTTGAGCCGGCGCAAGAGACGATCGACTTCAACAGCGGCCTGCTCCAAGCGGGCGGAATGCTGCTCTTTTTCGGTGAGCAGAAAACCGCGGACTGCCGTCGCCTTCGACTCCAAAGCGGTTTGGAGCTTGGCGGCGTCGATCAGATTCGTCGCGTTTTCGGCCAGAATCTGATCCTTGTCCTCCACCACAGTCCGCAGCGCGCGAACGCTTACGATGCTGTTGAGAAGCGCGAGCGCCACGACGGCAGCGAAGCCGACGGCAATTTTTTGTCCAAACGTCCAGCGTAGGTTCATGGCGGTGAGATCGGGGGTTGAGTTGAGTCTTTGCGCTTGTGGATTTCTGCCTGCAAGGCGGGCAAATTGATGACGGAAATCAACAGAGAGTCCCAAGGCGCCACGGCCTGCATGTGCTCGTGCCGGCGATCGCGTTCCGTGCACGCGATCATTTCGGTATCCGGCACAAACACGAGCCGTTCAAAACCGTCGCAGGCAAAAGCGCAGGGCGCATCGGCACGCGCGGCCGCCAGCACAAGCCAGCGACTGGTCGTGGCGTCCGTTGTCAGCGCACGCCCGAGCAGGCCTGCCAAGCTCCACACCGGGAAAAGTTCACCGCGCAAGCCGGCAAGACCGAGAAAGGACGGCGAGCGCCCCGGTGCGGGCGCAATACTTTCGACCCGGGCCAAGCCGGTCATCTCCGCTCGCTTTACAGCGAGCAATTCATCGCCGACTCGAATCAGCAGCAGCGCGGTGGCGGGAGAAGCCAGCGGTGGCGGCGGTGCCGCAAATCCAGCGTCAAAAACCTCGCGCAGGGCGAGCGCCTTGGCGGAGAGCGTGGAACGTTCGACGGAATTCAACGCGCACCTCCCAATTGCAGAATCTCACTCCGGCAAGCCTGCACAAACGTTTCCCGGGTAAAACCGCCCCCAAACAGCAACAGCCGCGCCGGATCATCTTTTACCAACAAGGCGAGCGCCTCTTGGAAATGCCCCCGCGCCTCGCGTTTTCTACCCTGGCGCTTATGCATCAAGCCGAGATGAAAGCGCGGCATCGCAAACAACGGATCGAGATAAGCCGCCGTCTCATCGTGTTCCTCGGCAGCGGCAAGGTCGCCGGCGTGCTCGCGACACAGCGCGGCCACGTAATGCGCTCCCGTGTTGAGCTCGTCATCACCTAACAGCGGACGACAAAGCGCTTCGGCCTCGCGCAGACGGCCACAATTGACCAGCAACACCGCCCGCAACAATTGGCGATCCGCATCGGGCGCCGCCCCCGCTGGCAGATCTTGTAAGTGCGCAAGCGCGTCGGCATAGCGCCCCTGTTGATGCAAATCGAGCACCGGTTCCATCCCGCCTCCAGCCGAGGCCGCTCTCACCACAGGTGGACTGGAAAAAGCGTGAACGGGAGACGAAGCGGGCGAGGGTGATTTCGCCGCCGCGGCGGAGAGCAGGGCGATTCTGGCAGAGGCGCGGGAAATCTCATCGAACCAAGTGGCGCTCGCAGACTCGACCGCGCTATCCGCCAGAGGCGAGGCCGCCAAGCTCGCCACGGCCGTCGTCGTAGGGGCAGGCGGGACGCTGCGCGCTTCTCGCTCATCGCGCAATTGATAGAAAAAGGCGCCATCGCTGCGCCGTAAATGAAACGCCTGCGACAAACCGCGCAACGTCTCGGCATGCCCCAGGAAAAGAAAGCCGCCCGGGGCCAAAGCGCCCTGAATGCGCGCCACCAGCGCCGCCGCTGTCTCAGGCACAAAATACATCATCATGTTACGGCAAAACACGGCATCAAACGCGCCCGAACGCCAAAGGTCATCATTCGGCTGGGCGAGATTGCGCTCCTCGAATGTGACCATCGCGAGAATTTTTTCGTCCAAGACAAAATCCTGCCGCACTGGGCGGAAATATTTTTCGCGGATCTCCGGCGGAGTTTCGCGCAACGACCAGGCGGAGTACCGACCCTGACGGGCTTTCGCAAGCATCTCGCGATTAGTATCCGCACCGAAGATATTCACCTGCCAGTCCTCCAGCCACGGAGCATATTCCTTGATGGCGATAGCAAGAGAGTAGGCTTCCTCGCCCGAGGCGCAGCCCGCTGACAACAACCGCAGCCGCCCGGACTTTTCCTGCCGATGCCGGGTGAGCACAGTGTCCTTGAAAGCGCGGAAATGATCCTGGCCGCGAAAAAAATATGTCTCGGTAATCGTGAGCAATACGGACAACGCTGGCCACTCATCGGACCAGCCGGAGCCCGCCAGCATGCGCAAATAAGCCGCAGGCTCGGCGCAACCCCGAGCCGCCGCTCGGTCGCGCAGAACGCCCGCGAGAAACTCGCGCCGGTACTCATCGAACCACAAGCCCAGCCGCTGCGCGATCAATGCTTGAAACTCCAGCAAGTCAGGATCTCTTCCCATGGTCATGCCGCTCCCTCACCGTTGAAGCGTCCCTGATCATCGGGGAGCAATCGCGTGGTTTCGAGCACCAGGAACAACTCACGATCGAGCGCACCCAACGCCGCCACGGCCGGCGAATGTGGCCCCTGCCAGAGCGGTGGCAACGCCGTGAACTCCGTCCGAACCAACGTGCGGGTAGTGAGCACCGCATCCACCAGCAAGGCGATCGCGCGACCGCCGATCTGGAGCGTGACCAAACGAGTTAAAGCCGTCGGCTTCACCGGCTCCATCGCGACATCGCCCAACAACCGATTAAGATCGACCACCGGTGTCGCCTTGCCGCGGATGATCGTCAAACCGGATACGAAAGCGGGCGCGCCGTCCAGTGGTTCGACGGGTAAGAGCCTCATCACTTCCGTCACATGCGAAAGTGTCACTGCACACACATGACGATGGGCACGCACCGTAAGAACAGGAAAAGTAGACTCTGCTGGAAGTATTTCCATTGAATCAAACCGAGGGGGCGAAGTTGCTTCCTTACTCGGCGATTAAATCCACCGTGCGGGGTCATACACAATCATAAACCCTAAAGATTCAGGATTTTGTACGCATCCCGGCTTTTTGGTGAGAGGTCGTCAACAAGTAATCACACCTCGCCCGGCTCCATCTGCTCTTTCGTCAGAGCGCAACTGAAACCCCTGTTCGAACTGCGCTTGAGGGTTAGGCAGAAACGCCCGCAGGAATTGCGACTCCAAGTGCGTGATGAAAAGAAACGGCGCATCCACGCCTGGGCCGATTATTATGTGAATTTTTGTGGCGTAAGCACTTCGGTCTTTACGACAAATGAAAAATCGCTGTAGTCCACCTCACATGAGATTGCATCCGTTTCGCGGATGCAACGCGTAGCTTGCGATCCCCCCTCGTTTTGTGACCACCCCCGTCATCGCCTTTCGTCGTGTCACGCCGGCCGACGAAGAATTCTTGGCCACTGTGTACACCAGTACGCGCTGGGAAGAAATGGCTGTCACCGGCTGGTCCGATATCCAGAAGCAAGCGTTTCTACGGCAGCAATTTTTAGCGCAAACCCAGGATTGGGCGCGCAACTACCCGGTCGCAGATCGCACTCTCGTCCTCAGCGATGGGACACCTGTCGGGCGGCTCTATGTGAATCGAAACGCAGCGGACCGCGATTTGCGCGTGATCGACATTGCGCTGCTGCCACCTTTCCGTCGCCACGGCTTGGGTACGCAGATTTTTCAGGGCCTCTTCACCGAAACCGACGCTTTGCGCTGGAGCGTTTCATTGCAGGTCGAGCTCCAGAACCCCGCTCATCGCTTGTATGTGTCACTCGGTTTCCTGCCGGTTCGAGAAGTGGGCTCGCGTTTGCTGATGCGCCGCCCGGCAACGCGTCCAATCCCGCGATCGGGCAAAACTTCGTTTTCTCCCGGAACAGTAACATTAACCAAGGATTGATCTATGTCGGATTACTTCATCGGCGAACTCCGTGTTTTCGCCGGTATTATACCCTCGGGTTGGATCCCCTGCGACGGCAGGCTCCTGCAAATACAAGCCAACGCCGCCCTCTATTCTCTCCTCGGCACCTCCTATGGTGGCGATGGAAAGACGACCTTCGCAGTGCCCGATTTGCGCGGCCAAACGCCTGTGGCCATCGGCCAACTGCCCGCCCAAAACCTCTCCTACCAAGTGGGCAACAAGGGCGGCACGGAGACGGTCACGCTCCTCCCAACGCAAATCCCGCCGCACCTTCACCAAGTCACGGTTGTTTCCAATTCAGCCGCCAACCAAAACTTTGCGGCCGGCAACCTCATGGCTCAGATCGGCACAACCACGGGCATGACACCGCAGACGTATTACGCCCCCCCGTCGTCAGGCACCACCATCGTCCTGGCGGCGCAAACGATCGGAACAGCTGGGAGCAGCGCTCCTCATTCCAATCTGCAGCCGTTTCTCGTCCTAAATATCTGCATCGCCATGACCGGCCTTTACCCCCCTCGGCCCTAAAAAATCACCACTATGTCCGATCCTTATCTTGGAGAAATCCGCATGTTCGCCGGCAATTATGCCCCTGAAGCCTGGGCTTTTTGCGATGGCTCGATGCTTTCCGTGAACACCTACACCGCTTTATTTTCGGTGATCGGCACCAAATACGGTGGCGATGGGGTTTCGACTTTTGCTCTTCCCGACCTGCGAGGCCGCATTCCGCTGGGAGTCGGAACTGGGCTTAATCTTACCCCGCGCCTGCTGGGTAATTCGGGTGGAACGGAAACCGTCACGTTAACGACCGCAGAGCTGCCAGCCCATACGCATCCGTTCAGCGCCTCCACCGCCGCGGGAACGACCCTCACTCCCGGCAACAATCTTCTGGCCAATGTCAGCGCTGTCACCCTCCCCAACCCAAATCCAGGGCCGCCACCGACGCTACCGCTGCAAATTTATCAAGACCCTCCGACCGCCTCTTTAGCGCCACTCAGCGCCACGGCCATCACCTCGCAAGGAAGCTCGGGCCCACATGCTAACCTCATGCCCTCCTTTTGCGTCAGCTTCATCATCGCTACGGTCGGCCTGTATCCTCAACCCTCATAACCAAGGAGACACATATTATGGACGGATTTATTGGTGAAATTAGAATGTTCCCCTGGAATTGGGCGCCCCAAGGCTGGCTGCCAGCCAATGGCCAGTTGATTAATCTCCAGCAGTATCAAGCGCTAGCTGCGGTCATTGGCTTCACCTACGGCGGCGATGGAAGGAGCACGATTGGTCTACCCAATTTGCAGTGTTGCGCCCCGATCGGCCAAGGGACTGGGCCCGGCTTAACCCCTCGTAGCCTCGGTCCTACGCCATTAGGCGCAAGCAATGTGACCCTTAGCCCAAACAGCATGCCCAATCATACGCATGCTTTAAACATAGCCGCCTCATCGCGAGGTGCGCCCGGAAAATTGACGGCCATCCCGACCGCCACGGCCATGCCGGCCAACGAAATCACCTCGATCACCACCTTCAGCAACGCTCCGGCGGACAGCACCATGCCGGTGCAAGCGCTAGGGCCGGCCGGTTCAGGATTACCCCACGCGAATGCTCAACCGTACCTTGCCGTACAGTTCTGCATTTGCTTCGACGGCGTATTTCCCGTGCGGCCGTAGTCGAAACCGATCGAGGCTAGATCGGTTTAATCATGGCAGGCTCGTTTTCGAGCCTGCCATTTTTATGAAAATTTCCCGGTCGATTTCTCGAAGGCGTTGACTCATGTGCAGTCAATAAGCGCTGCCACTAACGCCAGGTTTCGCGCCGCTCAACGCGTGTTGGATACATATTCATATATTGCACGATCCGTGGATGTTGGCCGCGATTCGGCCGGCTGCCATGTGGCAGGCGATGGTCCCAGATGATCAGATCACCCGCACGCCCTGCGATCGGCTTCGAGCCAAGCGCATGCAAATCCGCCTGGCGCGGATTGGCGTCAGGCGGCAGCGCGTCGAGCCAAGTCTCGATTCGCCGATGAAAGCCGGGCACGCACGTGAACGCACCTTGTTCCGGCGGAGTGTCGGTCAGATAAAGAATGCCTTGCGTGGCAAAAGGGATCGGCTGGGCCAGGCTCACGTCCCAATGCAAATCCGGCCCAGGAAAACTCTGGCCTGGCCGCTCCGGTGGATTGAAGCCCGCTCGATCCGTTGTGACCCACAAGTCCGCCGTCCCCCAAAGTTGCGCGAACGCCTTGTGGATGCGCGGCGTCCGCCGGTTCGCCGTGAACGCCGGATGCTGGAATAACTGCACCATGATTCCCTGCGTGTTCAGGGCATACCACGAATTTGGATCATCTGAACGTGCTCCGATGTGATCCCAAACCGCCCGCTCAGCCGCTAAACGGGTCTCCGCCGCTACCGCGTCCGACAAAATGACGTAGCCGTGCTCGGCCCAGTGCGCGAGATCATCGGCCGTCAGCACCGGCGCCATGGCCTCGATCGCCGCCAGCCGCTGCTGCGTCTCTCCGGGCAATCCGGCGCCCGTCATCGCGGCGTTGATCCGAACGCGCTGCTCCGACTCGATGCCGCCCGTCGTCGTGATAATCCAGCGCTCGAATTCCTCGAAAGCGGGCACCTTCTGCATCAGATATTGCTGAGTCTGCTCGAGGCCGAGGCCAAGCGCGTCCAGCAAGAGATGGTTTAAGTGCGCCTCGGCAAGATCGGGCCTTGCTCCGCCCTGTCGCGCCGTCAGCGCACCGGCCCAAAGCCGTCTCAACTGATACACTCCGAGCTCACCGACATCGTCGCACGCAGGAAACGAACTATTATTTTGGCCCATCGGATCGAGCCGTAAAACTGGGATTTCCGAGCGCAATCGCAATCCTGGATTCCTACTCGCTTCGTAGAAAAAATCCATTGAACCGCCCCGGATCGCAAACGCCTCGGGATACTTCACGCGCTCCGGCAAATTCAAACTGCTGTCGAAATCATGCAGCGCATGCTCACGAAAAACCTGGATGCGCGTGCAAAGCCGCAAAGACATCCGCACCGCATCATGCGGTGGCACATGAATGGTCTGAGCCGCGAAGCGACCTGGCGCAATGGGCACGGGCGGCTCAGCGCCGGATCCATCGAGGAGAAAAACTCGGCCGAGTTCCTTGAACGCATCCCGCGCGCTCCCTGGTTCGCCTTGTGCGACTCGCTGATATTTTGACTGCTCGAAAAGCACGGCGTCTACCGAAATTTTTTCCGGCACAAAAAATCCGCCGGGATGCAACTGGGGCGACAAGTTTAGCGTTGCCGCCACTTGCGGCTCCCGACGAAGCGTGCTCAACAGCACCTCGCAGCCAATCACGTGAGGTCGTTCATGGGCCGCGAGCTGCACGGTCGTCGCATCCGCGACCAACCAGTTCCGGACCGACTGGCTCACGCCCAAATCATCAGCGAGCGTTCGCGCCGCCTCAAGCGCCGCTGGATGCAAGTCGAGCAAGATGAAACTCACCTCGTCCGCCGGATAACGCAGCGCCAACGGCAGTGCCAGCGGCGCCAACGGACCGCAGCCGGCCTCGAGCACCCAAATCGTCTCGCCGGGAAACCGCTCGCGTGCCGCGCGCAGCGCTGCCGCCATCGCCTGGAGAAACACCGCCGTGCGCCGATACTCGCGCACGCAACGCGCCGCGCCCAATGGAGAAATCGCTTTGCCGACCGACAAGTGAGTCGCGGTGAAAAACGCGCCAGTCAGGTCGGGATGATGCTCATCCACGCCGAGTCGATGGAGCGCCCACTCGCACCAAGCGTGAGCGGCCGCGCGGTATTCGGCCGCAATGCGCGTAGGATCGAGCAGGCAATCCGTCCAACGCCGAAACTGCGTACGCACCTCGTTCATCGCGTCATCTCACTACGCCCGTCCGCCCACGCCGAGCCCTTTGTATCGCAACCACCCCAATAATCGCGCCCCAAAAACCACCATTCTTTTTCCCTTTCCTCTTTCTCTTTCGTCAGGGCTCCCGTTGGGAAGCCTTTCCAACAAGATGAGCCCATGCCGAACCCTCATTCGTACTCGAAATCTTAATCGTACGCGAACGCTCAAAAGCCACCGATCAAGCTACGATTAAGAGCACGAGCACAAATGACTCTAGCCGATCGCGTCAGTTTTTTCCAAACGGCAACGATCAGACCGCAAGTTGCGGACGGCTCGGCTCTGGCCAATCGAGGTGGAAGAACTTACCGCGCGGCTGGTCGACCCGCTCGTAGGTGTGCGCACCGAAGTAATCGCGCTGCGCTTGAAGCAGGTTGGCCGGCAGCCGGGCAGAACGGTAACTGTCGTAATAGGCCAGCGCAGAACTAAAGGTCGGCGCGGCCACGCCGCACTCAGCCGCGAGGGAGATGACTTTACGCCAGTTGGCCTGCGCGTTCTTCACCATTTTGTTGAAATAGGGATCGAGCAGCAGATTCGCGAGATTCGGATTTCGGGCGTAAGCCTCGGTGATTTTCTGGAGGAACGCCGCGCGAATGATGCAACCGCCGCGCCAGATTTGGGCGATTTCACCAAAGTTGAGCTTCCAGTTATATTCCTTCTGCGCCTGACGCATGAGCTGGAAGCCTTGAGCGTAAGAGCAGATTTTCGAGCAATAGAGCGCATCGTGAATCGCGACGATAAGCGCCTTCTTCGAACCGCGATACTTTTTGCCCGGCCCTTTCAGGATCTTCGAGGCAGCGACGCGCTCTTCCTTGATCGCGGAAATGCAACGCGCAAAGACAGCTTCGGCTACCGTCGGCGCCGGCACGCCCATATCGAGCGCGTTGGTCGAGGTCCATTTGCCAGTGCCTTTTTGGCCAGCGGTGTCGAGGACGACATCCACAAAGGCCTTTTTCTTCGTCGCCGGATCTTTCTGCTGGAGAATGTCAGCGGTGATTTCGATCAGGAAACTGTCGAGGATGCCGCGATTCCACTCGGAAAAAATCTCGCCCATCTCAGCGGGTTTAAGGCCGAGCAAACCGCTCATCAGCGCGTAGGCCTCACAAATCATCTGCATGTCGCCGTACTCGATCCCGTTATGGACCATTTTGACGTAATGGCCGGCGCCATTGGCGCCGATATGGGCCGTGCAAGACACGCCGCCCTTGATGGGCTGGCCGGGCTTGGCCCCCGTGAGGGGCCGGCCGGTTTTCGCATCGACCTTGGCGGCGATGGCTTCCCAGATCGGTTTCAACTCCCGCCATGCGGCTAATTCGCCACCCGGCATCAGCGACGGACCGAAACGCGCGCCTTCCTCACCACCCGACACACCGCTGCCAATGAAACGGAGACCTTGCCCCGCCAACGCCTTTTCCCGGCGGATGGTATCGGTCCAGAGAGCATTGCCACCGTCGATGACGATGTCACCCTTCTCAAGCAAGGGCACGAGGCCATCGATTACCGCATCGGTCGCTTTGCCGGCTTGCACCAGAATGACCATCTTGCGCGGCTTCGCGAGGGATTGGACGAATTCCTCGAGGGTCTTCGTGCCGATCAAACCTCCGGGAGTGGAAGGATTTTCCGCGACAAACGTGTCGGTTTTTTCAGTAGTGCGGTTGTAGACCGAAATGCGGAAACCGTGATCAGCGATGTTAAGCGCGAGATTCTGACCCATGACGGCGAGGCCGATGAGTCCAATGTCAGAGTGGGTTTTGGCCATAAGCGAATCGGCGTTCTAGCGCGTTTCGCAGCGAAAACCACTCTGTTTTTCAGTGAGGGCGATAAAAAGGTGTTAACCATCACTGTCGGAATCAGCCGTCGATCGCGCGTAATAACTGGCCTGCACCCAATCAAACCTCGGCGAACGATCACCGCTCAGCGCCGCGAAGGAGAGGTCGGCATAGCTGCATTCTTACCCTTGGTCGGAAGGAATCCGGCGAGGAAATTAACCGTCGGCGTGGCCCAAGCCGGCTCGTTGCGTTCATAAATCCAGTTGAAGCCGACTACGGTCACAATAATAAGAATCACCACCGTCAAAACGACTTTGTTCATCTTGGCGATCTTCCGCAGAAAAATCACCAGGGCGATAACCGCCAGCACCGCGAGTCCCACGCGCAACCAGAAGGCCGGCGGAATTGCTTTCAGCTTATCAAGCGTCGTAGTGGCAACCGCGAGAACCAGCATGGGTCAAAGGGATAATCACCTTCCGAGCGGACACGAGCTGAAAGGCGATAAGAGACGACCTTTGGCATTTTTTTAACCGGCCGGGCGCATAGCCGAAGCCGTGTTGTCGCCTCGGCTGGCGCCGTTGATCCAAACCGTCGCGCCATTGGCATAGTGCTCTTTTTTCCAGATCGGCACGCGCGCCTTTATCTCATCGATAAGGTAACGGCAGGCCTCAAACGCCGCGCCGCGATGCTCCGCCGTCACCCCGACCCACACGGCCATCTCACCCAACTCCAAATGCCCAATACGATGCACGCACTGGGCGCCGAGAATCGCAAATTTCGCGCGTGCCTCGGCGAGGATGCGCTCGCCCTCCTTCTCGGCCAGCAGCGTGTAAGCTTCATATTCGAGCGAACGAACCGACTGGCCCTCATTGCGATCGCGCACCCAGCCCTCAAACGTCACGCACGCACCCGCCCGTAAGTCGGCCAGCGCGCACTGAAGCGCGACAGGATCGATGGGCGCGGAAGAAAGGCGAAAGCTCATGTCTTCAGCCGCCAGCGACCGGCGGGATAAACACCACGCAATCACCCTCGCGCAGAGTCGCGGTGGATGCGACCAACTCGTCGTTGATCGCCGCGCGTATTTGGTCAGCGGGCAGAGTGAAAAGGTGGCGCACGCACAATTCACCGTAAAGAGCAGCGGGCGTCATCGCTGCGGTCGCCAGGGTCTCCTGCGCAAGCCCACGCTGTTCACGAAGAATCGCGAAATACTGAATGTGGACGGTTATCATCAGATTTGCGTTGGACAGGAACAACGAAAGGAGACCGATGGGAAGAAAGCTTAACGTTTAACCTTTTGCTTTCCCATTTTTTCGCCCTGATCGATTTTAGGCTCAACCTCACTGGCCCGATAATCGCTTTTACCGCCGGTTTTTTCGAGGAGGCGTACGTCTTTGATGACAATATGGTGGGAAACGGCCTTAGCCATATCATAGAACGCCAGCGCGGCGACGGTGGCACCCGTGAGCGCCTCCATTTCCACCCCGGTCTTCGCCTGCGTCTGCACGCGACAGTGAATCAATACTTCGCTGCGCGCCGCATCGGGTTTGATTTCAATCTGGCAGTCGTCGAGCGCCAGCGGGTGGCAGAGCGGAATGAGCTCGCTCGTTTTCTTCGCACCCATCACGCCCGCAAGGATCGCCGTGTGGACAATCGGACCTTTTTTCGTCGCGATTTCGCCATCACGCAACAGCACCGCGAGTTCAGGCGGAAGTGAAACAACGGCCACGGCATGCGCGGTGCGCCTCGTCACCGGCTTATCGCCGATATTGACCATCGCGGGCCGATTCTGCGCATCGAGGTGGGAAAACATCGCCAGCACTTTCGGCCGCGAAGGCCGAAGCTTCAACGTCGAATGCCACATTGCGAAGCAAAGCCCAATCGACGCATAAGTCGGCCAAACGCTTCAAACCCAGCTTCGAAAAGGCACCAGTGTGCCCGCGAGAAATTCTGTCTGCTCCGCTGGCAATTCGACAAAACCATCCGTGCCGACCAGCCCAGCAAAATCACCCGAGGTGTTGCCGGCATGAGGCGTGGCCAGCAGTTCAGCGCGCGGACCGCTCGCCAGTTTCACCGGCAGAAAATAGGCGAGCTTCGACTTAAATACCACCGGCGCCGCCAACGCGACCATCCGCCGAGTCGCAGGCCCCAGTCCGCTCGCTTGTGCCAACGCAGGCAGCACGTAGCGATGCAAGCAGGTGTAGGCCGATACCGGATTGCCCGGCAAAGCGAAGACCGGCGTGCCGCGGGCGCTCATACCATACCAGAAAGGCTTGCCCGGCCGCTGCGCGACACCCTGGAAAATTTTCTTCACCCCCTGGCGCTCAAGTTCCGCAGGCAAAAAATCAAATTTGCCCTTCGATACTCCGCCAGTGATCAGCACGACATCGAACTCGGCAATGATATGCCAAAGCAGATGTTCGATTTCGTGGCGCACATCACGCAGGTGAAAACGCTCCACGCGCGGATAGCCCGCAGACGCCAACGCAGCCCGCAGCGCGTAGTCATTGCTCCGCCGGATCTGGTGAGCGGCCACACGCGCCTCCACTTCAACGAGTTCGTCGCCCGTCGCGACGACCGCGATTCTCGGTGACTGGCTGACGGTAAGGACGGCATGACCACAAGCGGCAGCGACTGCGATTTCGCGACCGGTGAGTCGCACGCCCGCAGGCACGATCACCTCACCCGCTCGATGATCGCTGCCGCGGCGATGAATCGCATGGCCAACCGGCAGCAACGCCGTTGCTCCCGTCACGGTCATCGCGACACCCTCTCGCGTGGTCTCCTCGTAAGGCACCACACCATCAGCACCCTCGGGCAGCACCGCCCCCGTCATGACTTCGATGCAGGCATCGGCTGCGTCACTGAGCTTGAACGGTCTCATACCCGCAGCCTGCACCGCCTCGATGCGAAACTTTTTCCCGCCTGGGTCCTCCGCCCCCAACGCCGCTATGCGTAGAGCATAGCCATCCATCGTCACGCGATCGAACGGCGGCAAATCCCGATCGGCGCGTAGCTCTGCGCGCAGTACCCGACCGCGCGCCTCGGCAAGCGGGCAATCCTCGCGATGAAACGGCGCGAGGTTTTCGAGGATGAGTTTTTCGGCCTCGGCGGGGGTCAACATTTCAACTCAGCAAACACAGCAAGAGGCGGGAGGCACGGAGAAACTAGCCGAGAGAGAAACCACGAATTGCACAGATAAATCCAAACAGAAGCATCTTTTTCCTCTATCCGTGCCAGCTGGGCTCCAAATTTTTTCCCTATTTCATGTAGTCCACAAGGCCGGCGGCCAAACGCATTTAGAAATCATGGTTTAGGTCTTCTCCGTGCGTCAGTGTCTTTGTGGTTACCGCTTCCTTTTGGGCAAACTTCGCAAACATCATTCCCATTTAAAGATTTCACCACCAGACACAGAGAGGCAAAGAATCGAAGTGCCTCATATTTTTCATCTTTCTCAGGGCCGGCTCTCCGTTTTCTGTGTCCTCACTTTTCCTCAGCGCCCCTTCCAACCTCCCATGCTTGTTGTCGATCAGCTCAACCGCCCGCTGCACGATCTGCGGATTTCGGTAACTGACCGCTGCAATTTCCGCTGTCCTTATTGCATGCCGAAGGAGGCCTTCGGAGCGGGCTATTCCTTTCTGCGCGACCCGCAACTGATGACGCTCGCGGAGCTCACGCGGATTGTCCGGGCTTTTCGCGCGCTCGGCGTCGAAAAGGTGCGCCTCACCGGTGGCGAACCGCTGTTGCGCGCCGATTTGCCCGAATTCATTCGCGTTCTGAAACACGAACTCGGCGTGCCGGACGTCGCGCTCACGACCAATGGCTGGCTCCTGGAAAAATTCGCGCCCGCCCTCCGCGCCGCCGGCCTCGACCGGCTCAATGTTTCCGTCGATTCACTCGTAGACACAACGGCCGGAAAATTAAACGGGCTGGGCTTCAGCGTGGCGCGCGTACTGCGCGGGATCGACACCGCAGCGGAGCTGGGATTGCCGATCAAAATCAACTGCGTCGTCCAACGCGGAGTGAACGACGGCGAGTTGCTGGCGCTGTGCGACTATTTCCGCGCGCACGGGCACGCGTTGCGATTTATCGAGTTCATGGATGTAGGAAACACCAACCACTGGTCGCCCGACCGAGTGGTGCCCGCGAAAGAAATCGTCGCACGGATCAACGCCCGCTGGCCGCTCGAGCCTGTCGGTCCGGCGTATCGCGGCGAAGTCGCCGCCCGCTACCGTTATCGCGATGGGCACGGTGAAATCGGACTTATTAGTTCGGTAACGGAGCCGTTTTGCCGCGACTGTCGCCGCGCACGGCTCTCCGCCGATGGCAAACTCTACACCTGCCTCTTTGCCTCGCTCGGCTGGGATGTGCTCGGCTCGCTCCGCGCGGGCACGGACGACATGGAACTGAAAAATCTTCTCAGCGGCCTCTGGCACCGGCGACTCGATCGCTACAGCGACGAACGCGCCACCCGGCCCGCTACGAGCGAAGCCCAGACAAAAGTGGAAATGAGTTATATCGGAGGGTGACAGCCCGGCGGCATAACTCACTCGCACGATCGCATCAGGCCGGACGACTCTTACCGGCGAGCTTCCCGGGACCAGCCCACAGCAATGACGAGCGCGCCGAGCCCCGCCACCATCCAACCTGCCGCTCGAATAACGCCTGCAGCGCGCGATAGCATCGGGGCCTCTGGTCGATTCGCTTCCGGGAGGACACCGCGCGGCAAAAACTCGCAGACCGCGGGATCGCGAAGCAGGTTTGCGAGATCCGCCTCGTGTTTCGGCCATGGCACGTGATTGGGGGGCTGGCCCACGAAGATTCGCGCATCGCCCGAAAGCAGATACCGTTGGATCAGACGAGCGGCAGCGTGATTCTCAGCGCGTTTTCTCGGTAGTTGAACCCCGAAAATACCATAGGCGGTCAGCGCCAGGCAGCCCAGCACGAGCCCCAGCCAGCCCACCGCCAACCATCGCGGCCACCATCGGCGATGCGAACGCGCGACCACTCCTGTGCCGCTCTCAGGAGCCAAGAGCAGCGGCCAAGCCAGTCCGTTGGCCAACAGGCCCAAAATCAAGATATCCTGATAACGCGGTGGTACGAACGGTTCGTTGGGGCGCGCGAGAATCATGATTCCAAGGTTGAACAGCCCCCAAAGGATGAGCGCGGGCACAAAGGGTGATGCAACCCCACGGCCGCCCCGTAGCGCACGCCCGAGCAGGCACAAGCCAGGTCCATAAAGCGCCAATCCCAACAGCCAATAGACACAGGTTTCAAAAACGGCATGGCCGCCAGCGAAAGCGGCGAATCGCGGCAGCCACGCCGACTCGGCACTCGGCCAGGTCGCAGCCAACGCAGGAAAATAGCGTGCTGAGCTGGGCCAATCCGTCGCCAGCGTAATGAAATTACCGGCTGGCCAGGCCAAATAGCGTCCCGAAGCCCTAAATAAGGCGGACCCTCGCGCGAGTTCTTCCGCTGCCGGGCTCAAAGCCACACCCAGCGCCACGAGCGCCACCGCGCTGGCAAATCCGACCAGCCAAAATGGGCGCCGGGCTGGCTCGCGCCCAAAGCGCCAAGCGGCGACGAACGCCAGCGTGACGGCGACCAAAATGCCGGATCCAACGGTGACGAGCGCCCCCGCCGCGCACAAAGCACCGCCCAACAGTTTAGCGGCACCGATTCGCGGTGCACTCCAAAGCCCGAAAGCTGCGACCGTAAGCAACGAGAAAAAAATAAACTGCGATTGAAACGCAATCAGCAGGTTGCTGTAGGCGAAAGGCACGACGAGGGCGCACAAAGCGCCACCGAGCACCCAGCCACGTTGTCGCGGCAGGACCGAGCCCGCTTGGAGCACGACAAGTCCGGCGGTTGCAGCGGCGAGCAGCGCGTTGGCCGTTTGGACCAAAAGGGGATCCCAGCGATGCGCGTTGAGCATGAAAAAACCGAGCTCCCAAAACCGCGTGAGCACGATGCGATGCTCGTTGTGCAAACCAAACAGCGCCGACCACGTGAGGTTTCCTTGCAGCCACGGCTTGAAAAGATTCGCCGCATCGGCGCGCCATTCATCCCAGTAGGGCACGTCGTTGCCGAACTTCGCCAGCACAGCCCAGCGAACGCCCGCGACCAACAAGACGACGCCAAGTGCAATCATGCGCCAGCACGTGGTGGCATCGCGAGCCGATGGATCCTCAGCAACAGGGGGCGACATACACGGCGAGCACGGCGCAAGCGTGTGCGACACGCAAGCCTCTCATAGACAGGGTTATTGCGTTTGAGCCCAAGGGCGCGAATGGATCCGCATAAATAGGATCAGCACACGTGTGAATTGAGTTGGAAGGAACTTCGTTACGTGTTGCGTATTCCGACGACGCGAACGTAACCGGTTGGTCTGATTATGAATCCAATTCAACAGCGAAGCCCCTGGTTCTTGACCGCCGGAATCGCGGCGGTCGCGCTTTACTGGACGGTGGTGATGTTTCCGACGCCAGCGCAACTATTGCTAGACCACGGTCAAGGTTATCAACTCGCCGGTGCGGCGGAAATTTTGGCGGGAAATCACCCGTTCATCGCTTTCAAGGATATCTACGGGCCTCTTGTCCATTATGCATCCGCAGCAGCCCAGACGTTCGCCGGAGAGCGTATTGCAGGCGAACTGATCTTGGTCGGTCTGTCGTTTGCGATCGGCTATGTGATTCTCTTTCGGCTGATGATGAAATGCGCCGTGCCGACGTGGTTGGCGCTAGTCACCACACTCGTAGCGATCGCAGCGAAACCCGAATCGTGGCGCTACTACATGTTGCTGTTACCGATGGTGTTCTTTGCGGCGGCGTGGAGATATGTGGAGAGACCGAGCCGGCGGCGGCTTATCGTGATGGCCTTCACTGTGACGTGCGCGGGACTTTTCCGCCCCGATCTCGGTGTGTTTACGTATGTGTCAGGGGTCGCGTTGATCGGGACTTTTTGGAATGACCGGAAACAAGTCGCATGGCAGCTCACAGGGTTTTCCCTTTGCGTTTTGCTCTGCGCGTTGCCTTGGCTGGGATGGCTGGCGGCTCACGGCAAGATGACGGCTTATCTGGTGAATTCCTCGCTAGATGCGATCCAAGACGCCGCTGGCCGGGCTCGGCCGGCGCCGTGGTTTGATTTCTCGACGAGCGTCTATTCCGAGCAGAATGCAAAAGCCTATCTCTTCCGCCTGCCGGCGTTCATGCTCGTTTTCGCGACGGTGATGCTGGTGCTCCGGCGCGCGCAGGTGCAAGGCGTGTTGCGGTCACAACTCTTTTGCGCGTTAACCTTCGTGATACTGTCGCAGCTACAGGGAGCGCATATCGTCGATTGGATCCACGTGCGCGATACCTTGCCGATGAGACTTTTCCTCTTTGCCTGGATTGCAGCAGGCGTGGCACCCGGTGCTGTCCGCGGGTGGCACGTGGCGGCCATCAGGCGTTGTGTGCCGCAGGGCGTCGCTGCCCTAGTGGGCTTGAGTCTGATGGGAGCCGTGGTGGAAACGCCACTGCCGGGCCGGATGACCTTAAAAGCCGTCAAAGAAAAACTAAGCGTTTATACCGGCAGCCGGGAGGAACTGCTCACCTATGTCCGAAAGCGGAGAGAATGTCCGTGTGCCCGGCTTTACGAATATGTCCGCGATCATAGCGCACCCGACGAGACGGTTTTTGCGGTGATCGAAGCGCCCCAGACCAATTATTTTGCCAATCGCAGGCTGGCAGGCCCGCAGCTCGCGATCTTTCCCGGCTATTTCTCAAGCCATGAGGACCAGTTGCAACTGATCGCGCAGCTTAGACAAGGGCGCACGGCTTTCGTCATCATCGACCATGTCGGCATGAAGGAATATCGCGATCTATCATTGGCAAAATTTGCGCCGGAGTTTTACGCCTTTCTCCAGGAGGAGTTCGTTGAGGTTACGAAAATCGATTACTGCCAGGTGCTCACCCCGCGCAAACGGTTGGCTTTTCCCCTTGTCGCCGCCGAATAAAAAGCTCGGTGAGCGTTTTTCCTAATACTCAGCGCAGTTGCCTGACCACCGATCTTCAAGGACCAAGCCGATCCTTTTCCGCTTATTCGTACCGCGCCGCCCGCCCTAGATAGTTGAGCATCCAAATCTCTTTCCAGACACGATAGCGGCCTTCATGGGTGATCTTGCCGAGATCCTCGCGTTCATGATGCGGGTGCAGGAAGCCGAGCTCGGTATTGAGCTGGTCCAACTCGTGTTGGATATTATTGAGATCGGCGAGTGGCTCCGTCGCAAAAGGGATCGCGCAAGCACCAGCAGCTGCAAGGCGCGCGCGGTGGCGGGTAAGGAGCCGCGGGAGCGAACGGCGCCATGGCGAGCGCTCAACAAACCAGTTTTCCGGATAAAAGCCGGCGAATGGAATATAAAGATCATCCGTCACGTAACGGCTCCCATCAGCCGTGACCGAAGTGACCGCAAAACAAACCGAGATAGCCCCATTGGTTTGCGGGATAAATGTCACCTGCACACGTACGGTGGCTTGAGCATCTTGGTAAACGGAAACGCGTAGGTGAATGCCACCGCCAATCTCAGCCTTGAGCGCCTGGGTTTGGCGAAAGCCCTGCGCACGGAGCCACTCACGGATCTTCAGTAGACGCGGCTGCACGGGCCATTCTTCACCGCTGGAATTGAGGACGTAACGGGGGAAAAGCGGCAGCGGACTGACGCTCAACGCGGAAATGGCGAGCCAGTTGTAAAGCGTCTCGCCCAGGAACCAGAGAAGAAAAAAGGCCGCCGCCAGCGCCCAGAACGGCCGATCAATAAACTGGAATTCGCGGCACATTTGCGCGGCCCCAAATGCGAATACAAACCACCGCAACCACCGATCGGCGATCGACACGAGCGGCGAAGCCATGCGTTGGTTGATTTGCGCCAGCACAAGCGAAAGAATGATCGCCGCGAGAATAAAGAAGAGAGGTTCCAAAGTAGTAGCAGCGGTCAGAGACCGCTATTGTTTAGTGCTAAATTCAGGCGGCGGGAAAATCCACCGCCACAAAATTAGCTCAGCCGAACGGGCATAATAACGCAGACAAAGCTCTCAAGCGTCTTGAACACGCCGGGGCTGACTTCGTCCTTCACCTCGAAAAAGACTTCGTCCTTTGCCAAAGCGCGGAGTGGATCCATGACAAACTGTGGATTGAAAGCGACTTGTAACTCAGGTCCGCTGTAGCCGATAGCCATCGACTCGTGGGCTTCACCAAAATCAGGACTCTGCGCAGTGATTTCGAGGAGATTGCTGGAAAGCTTGATTTTAACGGAGTTCGATTTCTCCGAACAGACAAGCGCCGCGCGGTGCACGCAGTGGAGGAAAAGCTCGCGCTCCAATTTGATCCGTTGGTGCGTTTCCTTCGGAATTACCTGGTGGTAATTCGGATAATTACCTTCGACGACCTTGGAGTAGAGGTAAACGTGATCAATAAGCCCACTTGTGTCCTTATCCGTTGCAATTTGGAAGGCGGCTCGCCGATCGTTGAAATTAATTTTTACCTTTTCACCCTTGTCGAGGAGTCGGGTAAGTTCGCTGACCGTCTTCGCGGGAAGAATAATCGCGCCGGCATTGGCGTCGGGCACTTCCATTTCTTTGGCAATGAGCGCGAGACGGCGACCGTCAGTCGCAACGAGGGAAAGTTTACTCTCCTTAAAATTGAAATAAACGCCGTTGAGGATGTAACGCGTTTCATCCGTGGACTGAGCGTAGGCGACACTCTTGAGCATCGACGAGAGCTCAGCTTGTTCGAGCGCGTAGGCTTTTTCGTCGCCGAACTCGGGCAGCGGCGGAAACTCTTCCCGGCCAATGCCCATGATACGAAAAGTCGAGCCGCCCGAAGTGAGTTTGACTTGGTGATTGGGCGAACAATCAAACGTGACATCCACGTTGGGCAGCTCACGCACGATGCCCGCGAGACGTTTGACGGGAAGGGTGACTGCACCGGTTTCTTTGACCTCTGCCTTAATTTTACAACGGATGCCGAGATCAAGATTAGTCGTGGTGAGAGAAATCTGATCCTTTTCAGCCTCAATGAGAACATTGCTCAGGATGGGCATCGTGGCTTTGGAGCCGACGACATTGAGGACCTGGGCCAGGCCGTTGGCGAAGTGATCGCGATTGATTTTGAATTTCATGCAGGGTCGGCGCGGGCGCGCTTTTGAAAAGCTAACAAAGGCTAAAAGGATAGAGGTTCAATAAGGAATTATATCCGTATTATTATGGGCTGCGAACAACCCTAGCAACCAGGCCTTCTCCCTCTGAGAAGCCGCGGCTGAAAGCCGTGAGGAACTTTGCGTCGGCTGCGCGCAAGTGCCTAGTTGTTCGCAACGCCGGAGTTGCTGGTGCACGGCGCGCAGGTTGCTCACACGCTATTCGGCGGGGCTAACTTGGCCCGTCCGCTGGCCCGTGAACGACGCAAATGCCGGAAAAGCCCGAAGAAAATGTAGGCGAGGCAGGTCGCGAGAACCGCGACTTCCTTGTAGAGCAAGAGCAGCCCCACAAAGACGAGAAAACCCACAAAGGTTCGCAGCCGTGTCTTCGTCTGCATATCCAGGTTTTTGCCACTGGGATAGCGCACCGTGCTCATCATCAGAAAAGCGACGAGCAACATGAGAAACGGTAGCGCCAGCGCCCAGCTCTTGAGCGATTTATCGGTGTCGGCGAGCTTCAGCAGAAACAACACGAGCGAGGCGACCGTGCCTGCGGCCGCAGGCACCGGCAGGCCCACGAAATCTTTGCTCGATTCCTTTTTGCCCCGATAGAGGAGGGGATTGGTGATGACGTTGAATCGAGCTAGCCGCATCGCTGCGCATAGCAGGTAGATAAAACCGACAAACCATCCGATATTGCGGAACCAAAGGATGCCCTGCGTCGGCGAGAGGATGAGATAAAACATCAGTAGCGCTGGCGCGACGCCGAACGACACCACATCAGCCAGCGAGTCAAATTCCGCGCCAAACAAGGACTCCCGTCCCCCCATCCGCGCCAGCCGGCCATCGAGTGCATCGAATGCGGCGGCGCCGAAAATAAACCAGACGGCATAATGGTAATGATCGGCGCTGGTGGCACCAAGGTATTCGCCACTGGCCGAAGACTCCGCCAGCCGCGCCTGGATGCAGTTCACAATCGCCACAAACCCGCAGAACAGGTTTCCGGCCGTCATCAGGTTTGGCAGAAAATAAATCCGGCTCGCCTGCGTGACGTTATAAGGGTCCTCTCGCCGAGCAAGGTCGTCGGCCGCGGAGGTACGTGCGGCGTAAGGCTGACGTTGGCGGCGGCGGAACATTATTTTGTCAGGCTCTCGAGGTATTTCCAGAACTTGGAGTGTTGCTCAACGAGTTGTTGCTCGGAAACGGGCAACTTGTTGCGGAGGAGAAAATCCTCCAGCGAGTTCTTGTGAAGGATATAGTTTACGTGCAACGCCTCACCCTGGGCGGCGAAGTAGAGGCGAAAATCACCCGCGCGCAGCCGGAAAAACTCTTTTTGTGCACGATGAAACCGGCCCAAGGGTTCACGCGGATGGGCGAGATCATCCGGCCGCAGGCTGCTGATGGGTTCGATGACCTCCATTTGCGCCAGCTTATCGAGCCGGTTCAGCTCATGCATGGCCTGTTCGGAAAAGGTGACTTGATACATAACGCTTATTCTCTGTCTCTGCTTTGCTGTTCGGCTCGAATGCCCCGGCCTACGCGCGTTAGGGCCGCAGTTCTTTTGCGCTGCGAATTCTCGATAGAGACACCCATAAAACGGTTAGGTCTAGCTCCGTGCCTCTTCTCGGCAACGCTATTTCTCACCGGTCTTTATCTTTCCAGCACAGTGGGATCCGAAGCTTGGAATTCACGTGACTTGAAGTCGCGG
>JADMIO011081417.1_pt1 | contig 91842 bp, 95 predicted proteins | sample 8958161 | NCBI WGS metagenome assembly JADMIO01 (sample SAMN16585339, study PRJNA669376) | soil metagenome | isolation source: Crop rotation soil | place: USA: Cullars Rotation, Alabama | collected 2011
CGCGACAACTTGTCCACGTGGAATTCTAAGCTTAGGATCCCAATGTGCTGGAAAGCTCCTGTTTCTCATTCCTGTTTACCACCTAATAAAAGCAATTCATTTGCCTGTACTTCGGTGATGTACTTCTTGTTGCCTTCCTTATCGTTATAGCTCCGGTTGATGAGTCTACCTTCCAATGCGATCTCTTTTCCTTTTGTCAGGTATTTCTCAACGATCTCAGCAAGTTTGCCCCAGCATACAATACTGTGCCATTGGGTTTCTGTAACTTTTTCTCCTTTGGCATTACGGTAGTTTTCACTTGTCGCAAGACTGAACCTTGCCATCTTCTTACCGCTTTCCATTGTTTTTATTTCGGGCGTATTGCCGAGATTTCCAATTAACTGGACTTTGTTTTTTATTCCATACATAGTTTTAAGTATTATGGCATTTCTGCCTGTTATTAATTGTTATTGAAAAGGTCGTTTCCGAGAACTGCGAAGTCGGTGCACAGTGAAAAGGTTTTTTGTGCCCGCAACTGTGCGGTTCCACCGAATAGCAAGGATTTCACCTTTGACTCCCCGTCCTTGTAGTTCCTGATATTTTGGAAATAACCCGTTACTGCGTTGTAAGCGCCGAACAGTGTTCCTTTGGTGGTCTCTTGCTGCTGGCTTGGACTTGTCATTGCATATTCATAAACTGAATTACATACATTCTGAAAGGCGGTGGAGAGTTCATCCATGTTTCCTTCCTTGATGTTTTGCAATACTTCCTTATTAGGAACCATTGCAAGCTGTATCAGTCTTTGAATTTCCTGGTCTTTGATCCTGATGGTTGACCAATCATTAAAGATGGATTCCAGTTCGTCGGCCAGTTTGTTTGAGATTCCCATAACCCGGTGCGCCTCTGCTAACCTGTCTTTGGCATTTGCAGTGTGACGGATCTTGATACTACCTGTGCAATTCTTTAGAGCTGCATTGAGTGTATTGTTACAAACTATACGAACTGGTGTGAAAGCCGCAGTGATGCTACCGAATCCATCATGTGAAGTTGTAAGGAACAGATATTTCTCAGTCATATCCTCTTTACCTACCCTGATATAACCAGGCAGTTTTGCAGTGATAAAAATCCTTTCTCCTTTGCCGAGGGCTCCGGCAGTTTCATACTGGATGCCATCTCCTCCGACAATTGCGTCGAAGAAATTAAAGGCATCCCTGTTCTGTACGATCTGGTAATCTTTACCAACTACTCCCAATACTTCATCAGTATCGGTACGCACCGTTGCGAAGAAGTTCGGTACCTCGATCTCGGGAATAATAATAGCTGAATCAGGATCACCATTCTGGTTTTCTCCATCGAAAGTGAAGAGTTTCCTTTTCTCCACTTCATAATCCAGTCCCGCATGTTTAATCGCTTCTGAACTGGTGGGATAATCCTTGACGATCTGTCCCAAGCCATGCCAGGCTTTCTCCTGTACTGAGAAGAAGCTGTGCTTTTGTGTTTTGTCGTTGTAATTTAATTTGTGTGCCATACTAGCTACCCAGCTTTAATTTCTATCCCGCAGGCGGTACTGCTGCGGTTTGATTAATTAAAATGGTAAATCGTCAACCGGCTCGGTGATGTCTTCCGCCTTTGTGGTGACTATTTCCGTTTTTGGCATCTGGTGAACAGTGAATGAATTCACATGGTAATTGAGAGAAGCCTTTGGATTTCCCTGCAGGTCTGTGTAGGGATTCACCGTCAGGCGGCCGAACAATTGCACCAATGCACCTTTCTTCAGGCGTTCTGCTGCTTTCGCATGGAGCCAGAAGGAACAGTTGTAATAATTAGTTACTGTTGTTCCCTTTTCATCTCCTTTCTTTTTGAAGAAGTCATTTACGGCCACTGAAAATTCAACGACCTGGCGATCGTCTTTCAGGTTTTTAACTACCGCATCGCGTGTCAGTCTTCCGATAATCGTGTTCATGTTTTCAAGTTTTAAATGATTAAATAAAAATTGTTTGTAAAAGAAAACGGCAAAAGAAAGGCTAGTAAACGGGCGTGCGGAGGGGCTGTACACCAAGTCCGCAGGCGGAATAAAAGATGGCTTTGTGCGTGGGCATTGTGTTTATGCCGAACGGACTTGGTGGGCGCGGGGCCCGAACTTGCCTTTCTGGTGTTGCTGCCGTTTTCGTTACAAACCATTGCAACAACCAATCATATCCTGCATAATTCTGAAACTTGAAAGGGTTCTGGAATTCGGCGATATAAAAAAAACCTCATTAAGAGGCTCTTTTATTTTTGATTAAAAAGTGGATTACAAAAGCCCTTCGTCAGCAAACGATAAATAACCTTCTGTGGAAACAATGATGTGATCAATCACGGAAATATCAAGGTATCTCGCAGCCTCCTTGATTTTTATGGTCAAGTCTTCATCCGCACAGCTTGGTTTTAAATTGCCTGAAGGATGATTATGAGCCAACATGATGTAGACTGCACAACATTTCACGGCGGCTGCAAGGATAGTTCTAGGATCTGCAACTGTTCCTGTGATTCCACCTGATGAAGTATCCATTACCCCAATTACCTTATTCCCCCTGTTAAGGAATATTACCTTGAATTCTTCTACCAATTCAATCCTGTCTTTATTCCAGATCTGCATGCAAACCTTATAAAGATCATTGCTTGAACCAATCTTTGGTCTTAGAGAAGGTTTTACTTTACTCTTATAGATCAATTCAACTTCTGCCAAGTCGTACCATACTGGTTTTGTGATTTCATTTTCCATAATTTCTTTTTTAGTGATTAATTATGGAACTGCACAAACCTTTGGGCTATCAAGTCCAAGATGGAAACGGAATAAATGACAGCCTTGCGCGATGGCTTGTGTTTATGCCGGAAGCTCTTGGACGGCTTCAAGCCCAAAGGTTATTTTCGTGCAACAATTAATCGCTCAAAACTTGCCAGTCAATTACTGGCGGAACGATGAACGGAGCGTCGCAACAGGCGATGCTATGGAACTCTGCGGCTGGTGCCAAACATTACATGCTGAATAATTTTATTGGAAGGCGCACGGGTGAAAAAATTCGGACGGCTGGCGTCATACTTATCGTTCATTGCCTGAAAGTAAAGCAACCTCTTTGTTTCTCTCTTCAAATTTTTACAATGATCGAAAATCTGCTGCTGCTGAAAGTTCAGCCTGATCTCATCATCATACACAACAATAAATTTCCAGTCATAGTTTCTTGCTTTGATATAATTCTCGGCAATCTGTTTTCTTGCATCAAGCTGGGGATTGCCTTCAAAAGCACGGGGCTTTACCTCCACCAAGAAAGCTTCGTTCGTCAACCTGTGGCGAATTAGAAAATCGGGTGTATAGCGACGGATATTATCACGGATATAATCAGTCGGTCTTTTGGTCTTCGGGTCGTAGTAGATCGGGATATGTGCCCGCAACGAATCATAATCGTTCTGGATGAATATGGCATACTTCATCTCTAAAATAGAATCAAAGGTGCTGCCCCAGTAAATGATCTTACTGGACTGCAGGTACTCAAAACTTTTCATACAGTAATTTTTAGTTTAGCGGTCGAGGTCGACCAAATAGTTCGCACGTATCTCAGTGATATATCGTGTATGCCCGGCTTTATCCTCATAAGTCCTGTAAACAACTCGGCCTTCCACCAACACATGACTGCCTTTTATCAGATAGTTTTTAAGGCGCCCGATTCGCTTTTTTCCACTCATTGTTATATCATGCCAGTCGGTGATCTTCTTAAGCTCGCCTTCCTTTTGCGGAATCCAGGTATTGGTCGCCATCCGAATTCTGGCCATTTCCGACCCGTCTTTAAGGATGATAAACTGGGGATCCTGTCCCAGCCACCCGATCAACTGTACTTTGTTCATGGATTTCATATACTCTGCTTTTGATTGACCACAAAGATGTTAGGCGGGAAAAGGGATATCGGTACGGTACTCGTTTATAGCCGTTTTATCAAACGGATAATTTTTTAATTTAGGAGCATGGAACTAGCAGCGAAACCCTGTTTAGAGTGTGGTGATCCGGTTGGAAAAGGCCGGATCGATAGAAAGTTCTGTTCAGTTGAATGCAAGAACAAGTATCATAACAAAGAAGCTTATGCGGAGAAAATTGAAACTGCGCGGATAAAAAAAATCCTAAACAAGAATCGGAAGATCCTAAAAAAGATGGCAGCGAGGAAAGATGCGGATCAAATATCCAAAGAACGTCTACTAAAAGAAGGATTTGAATTTGACTATCATACTCATTTTACAATCTCCAAAGTAAAAGGATATCAATATACTTTTTGCTTTGATTATGGATACAGACCAATAGACAAAAAGGATTTATTTAAAATTGTTAAAGGTTTTGGATATAAAGAAACGTGAGCAATCATAGCAAGACGTGAACAGACTGTGGATTTCTTTCAGGCTAGTTGCATCCATAAACCTTTAATAATAAAGTAAATTACATGTCTAAATTTTCATTTTTTATGAGGAAGAGTGTAAAAGTTCCAGTTTTCCTGATTGTGATCGTTGTTGTTCTTATTGGTGCTTTGTTGTGGTACTTGCATGACAGAACCGCAAGGTTTAGCGAGTCTATGGTCGTTAATGAGCGGTTGAAATTAGAAAATGAACGATTGAGCCTTATGGATCGATTTGGTTCGTTACTCCAGATCGCAGAACCAGAGATTCGGGAGCCTGTCGGTTTCAAATTATCAACTTAATTGTGAACCATTTTGAAACTTTAAAGAGCAGGGCCTTAGTCCTGCTCTTTTGTTTTAATTAATTAAAAGGATTACAAAAATGGATAATTACTTCAATAACGGAATCATAGAGGCGGTCAGGAACGGTCGGCATACATCGTGGAAAAATGCAATGACGGAAACTGAATGGTTAGCTTGGCGTGACCAACTCAAGACCAATCGCCCAAAAGTGTGGCAAGAAATAATTCAAATGATTGATGTTGCATTCAACATTATTAATGCACATGACAAAGTACTCGTTCTTGGTGGCATTGCCGCACATGGATTGAATATTCAGCAAACAAAAGGTGGTGACGATGGACTATCGGAAATTATATTAGAATATTGCATGAGTTTGTCAACTGCAGCACCCAATTATAATGCCGGCAAAGTACCTTCCGCAGACGTTCTAAAAATGCTACACACGATTTGTGGGCAAATTAGGGATTACCTTTCCTCTTATTATGCAATCGAACATTTAACGGGAAAATACACAGACCTGGAACATCAAATGAGGTTCAGTATGATCAGTGAGACCCTTTTTATCAGAGGCGACGGGTATTTGCCTCATCTTGAAGAAGTGTTTTCTGAACTCTTCGGTCAGCATGACGATATTTTCAGATCACAATATGGATTTGTATCCGCAGACATCCTTAAAACGCTAAAACAACTTGAAGCCTCATTTTGTCTTCGTGTAACTTCTCCAGACAAAAAACCCCACCCGCATTTTGAATATAAGCTTGATAAATGGAAGGCAGAGACGGGAGGCAAGGCGAATTTTCCGGAAGATTTCGCAAAAAAAAACCCAGGAATAATTGTAGAAGATGGTCGGCTAATGCTTTATCCATTGAACTGGATATCGTATTACGACAGGTTATTTGGAATCCGTCATTTTGATAGTACCCAGGAAAAGGTAGCAGATGCCCTAACCCTAAAATTTGGAGACAATCTTCCTTTTAGTTCTATAAAGCCGTATAGCATGTTAAATCCTAGCAAGGTTTACACCCTGCCCGTAATAAAAGATGAAAAGGGCAGACAATTCTTTTTCTCCCCGAACCTTGCGGCTCGTAATTATTTCAATATTGCTCAACAATTGATTAAAAACGCTGACGAAACCTATTACAATGAGCACTTTCTTGGAAACAAGACTGAAAAGACAAAGGATAGATATGTAGAACGGAAAGTTATGGCTCTTTTTCAGCAAATGCTCCCAACCGTAAAATTTTATCCAAACGCAAAGTATACTTTCAAAAATAGCCCGGTCGCTTTAAAATGTGCGATTTCAACTGACGGTAACTATGAACTAGACCTCATTGGTGTTAGCACGCTTGCTACATACCTCATAGAAGTAAAAGCAGGTCTTATTGGAGAAGATAGCAAGCGGGGTGCAATAAAAACCTTGAAAAAGAATTTGTCAAATACCATCGGCGATGCGATATGCCAAGCTTACAGAGCTGAGCTTTATATCCAGAATAATGAAGATTGTGGCTTTGTATCGGGTATTCATAAAGTCATCCCACAGAACAAGGAGAATATTATTCGAATTTCAGTTAGTTTCTCTTCTATCGGTTCGCTGATATCATCATTAATAAAGCTCCAGCAATCCGGGGTAATTGACAGTAAAGCCAAATTAGCCTGGGCTGTAAACTTATTTGATCTTATACCCGTAGCAAGAATACTGTCTGGCGAAAAGCAATTCCTTGACTTTATTTCTAAACGACTAATGATAACAATAGATGAGCGTCTCGAGGGAGCAGATGAAATGGAATTACTTGGTCTTTACCTCCATAATGACCTTATCATCGATAAGGAAATGGAAGGAAAGACCCATGTCAAATTAGATGCCTACAAAGACGATATCGATGCTTACTTCGACGCACGAGGTCCAAAACCAACCAAGAGAAAAACACGAAAACAAAAGAAATAAACTTAAGATTGAGTGTTTCCATGTTGGTCGAAAAGGAATTTAGTCAACTCATATAACATCCACTTCTCCTTGAGTTGTCTATAAAGATTTAGTGAAGCTTCTAATACATCTTTGCTATGACTTGCAACATGATATTTCGACTTATCAATTATGGCTGCATTAATCAATAGTGCAACTTGTTTTGTGAGCTTAAAAGATTTCTGGGTAGACGTGTAAATGCGCTGTGAACCCAGCGGAAACAAAAGATCCGTCTCTCCGAATTTTGAAAACTCTGTTGGTGTTTCTTTAAAAACTATGGGATTATCGCCGATTAAGAAAATAGGATATTCAGTGCTGTGAATATTTATAAGAGATCTGCCGGGCGTACTAAATTCCCTCATCTGATCGATATGGTGCTTAAACAATCCCGCTCTCATCATTTTTCTATATGCAGGGTTTACTCTTAATGCTTCAGGGTCGATACCTGGTGATTTGATTTCAGATCTGTCCATTAGATCGGAGACAGCAAAATCGGTTGCCGGAATTCTCCAAAACAGATTTATCAGGAAAAATAAAATAGCACTAGTTTCATTCGTTTCAAAATTGATTTCCTTTAAATCCTTTTCCCGATACGCCCGAATAATGGCAGCAGCATCATTATCCATCACATTATATAAATGGTCTTCAAGTATGGAAGTCGTCAAGCCATCTTTTAATGGTACCGTATTTCTGTCAAACTCAAAAAAGATCGATTTTGGAGGTCTTTCGCTCCGTAGTATGTAATCTTTTCTTTTATCATACACGAACAAAAGTCCTCTTTCATTCACAAATCCATCGACGAGAAATTTTGGAATGTAATGATGGCGCCGCGAACGCGTGCGAAATAAAGGTGATTCATTGAAGCCAGTTGACATATATACAAAGATACTGAAGCTGGTTCCCAGATCATATTAGACATCTCCAACGCTCTTAGCTTTCGAATCTAATTCCTTCATAAAATCAACGAAAGTAAGATCACGATGGATTGTCCAATCACAGATTATTCCATCCAGCATGCCCTCGGAAAAGTTATCACACAGAATAATATCAGTTTTTAATGTCCCGTAAAAGCAAACCTGAGCCATCAAAGATCTGTTGAGCGCAGTAAATAATACATAATGAATATTCCTGGGAGATTTGCCTTCATCATCCAAAAATAAAGAAGGCTGGTTATTTACATATGCGAATGAGTTGTACCCTCCATTGGCTATCCAATTTCTAACAGGATCGAACCGGTCCGCCAAAACGAAATGCTGATCTTTTAAAAATGCAAGGGCATTAAATGCAATTTTTGCATGGACACGAAAATGTTCGATGTCGAACTTTGCCTGAAGGTGCGACTGTGGTAAATAGGTTTTTGAAGCCGGTTCGTTTTTACTATTAGCAACAGATTTTCCAAACGTGTTTATAAGTTCTGCCGTTGGCTTTGCTTTAGACTGGCTGTGGATCACAAAAAATGCATTAAAATTCTCCTCGACATTTTCTGCAATGCCAAAAAGAACTAGTGTTTTTGGGAGGCGGTCATCCTTAATTATCCTGATCTTCAGGTCCTGAAAGTTTCCGCAGGTAGCTGCGAATTCAGATAATACCTTCGTATGATCTGAGTTCCCTGATTTGTTGAAACTAAATGACAAATGACCCGTTGATGTATCTACCAGCGCCTGAGGTATTTCATGCGTCCGGTGCAACATCACATATCCAATTGAAAAAGCCGAAGAGTCTGCTGTGTCTACTATTAGGTGGACTTTGGATTTTGTCGCCTTTTGAGGGTCAAGGCTTCCCCGTTTACCAGGAACTTCAATTTGACGCCCTATGCCCACAAAAGAATCCCTCAAAAAACTTTGTTCGAGTTTTGAAATGCCATTATTAAATTCATCGCTAACAATACCTGAGGCCAAAGAAAAAACGCCGCCAATCCCTGCCGGGAAAATGTGCTCCTTTGAATTATAATGCAGCCCCGATCTGTTCTTATAATATATACACATTATCAGTTGCCTCCGTTTTTTTCTTCGACAAAACGATAGCGACCGATCCTTAATAATGCTACCAAAAGCAAAAGCATCTGCCCGGAATGGTAATCGCTATAATCATAAAAGCAATGGGCAACGTTGTTGCGAAGGTCCAGTCCTTGCTTATTAACGAACAGGTATTCCAAGAACAACCTATCCTCTCCGGAGAAATTCGCCTGCATCACTTCATCATTCAATAAATCATTAATGTAACGAACCTGAACACCGGTCTGTGATCCTTTGCTGGCGCCGGAATTCAACTTAGTTGCAAAATCACGAAGGATACCTTCAAATTTCAGCGTAAGGCTATCGACACATAGGATGAAATTGGGACGATAAGTTGAATCTAAAAGTACTGCCTCCAACTGAGTGAAAAATTCAAGTATTGAAGGAGCTACAACTCCCAACCAATTGTATTTTTCCAACTTCCCACCCAAATTCTTTTTCTGTAAGGTTTGCCCGATCCAGGAATTCCTGGCGAGATATCCAATCATGTTTGCATAACCCAATTTTCCGGAACGTATTCCGGGCACAAGAAGATGACTAAGAAAGGGAAGAATGGTGTGTCTGACCTGAAAATTATATGAGTCCCAAAATCCTTCTTCGGAATCGTCCTCCTTGCTTTTCAAGCTCCGGATGTTCTTATTTATATCAAACCGAATTACATTGATACCCTCTAACCACGGTTCCTGCTTGAACGCTGTCTTAGAAATAAAGTCTCTGGTAGGGAAAATGACGGCATAAGCAAGATATTCGTAAATCTCATCGACTGGTTTAGCGAGAATCTTATTTGCATTCTCTTCGAGTTCCCTGTCCCATTCTTTCAGGCTCTCAATTACTTTCGGGTCATAAGGAATCTCGCCTGAATCAAGATGCGCAGCTTCCTTTACCTTGTCATAAATCAGTTCAATCTCGTTCCTCCTAGCTACGTTACCTGATTGAACAAATTCCACAATTGCCTGTGCAAGAACTGACTGCTTGACCCAAGCCCTGTCATCTTCTGTTTCGCTTTCCGCCCATTTGACGAGACATTCGCCAGTATGATCATGCCATTTTTTAGAATCTTCTCCAATTTTAGATGCAATCCGAATTGCTGTTTTCAAATAGTCTGCCATCAGGTGAAAATCCGTTGGTTTAGCTAATACCTGAATCTCATTTTCAAATATATCCAAACTACCATCGAAACTGTCCGCTTTAAAAATTTTCGGATAGTCCAGCATTTTTCGCATGATGGATTCCTTAATAAAAAAAGGAAAGGCTGAAATTTTGAAAAGTAGTCTTTTTGAAAGAGCCTGCAATTCACTAATAGAATGCCTGGTTTCAGCAACAAGGGAAACAAGATTTTGGAATTTCCGCGTGAGCTCAGATAGATTGTCATCCTTATCCTCTTTCACGATAAGAGTCAAATAATGATCAATCATGATGAAATAGTTTTGTATTGCGACTAAGGCATATTTTTTATGCTTAATATCTTTAGGGCTTTTCCACAACAGATGATTGTAGTGCGCTTTTAGCAAAGGGTTCTGAACAGAGGCAGCCCGATCCACAACATAGTTGAATCCAATATTCCCGGCCCTGGATAAGTCAGGAAAGCTGTTGAAGTCCTGACCATCGCTTCCTGATGCATTAGCTAACGCAAAAGGCCGGCCCCCAAAAAAATTGAAGAAAAAGCAATTGATCTCCCATTGGGCCTTTTGCTTTTCATCCTCATCGGACGTTTTTTCTCTGAATTTGACAAACAGTTCAGTAATATCGGATTTCCGTTCCAGAGCAAATGCATGTTCGTCCAGAAAGTTGTGTACTTCAGGCAATGAATTCAAAGTATCATAGTCTATTTCTTTTGCCCTCATTCTTTAATTTTGTAAATATTAAGGAAATAACCGGTAGATAAGGTGGTACAATGTCTTTGACCTATTTCCCAGTTTGTGTTCAGAAACAAAGTAGGCAAAGTGGGTGTTTGGGTGCTTCAGTTCTTTAAATGTCCCAGGAATATATCCTGTTTGCGGTGACTCAATCATTTTTTGATACGGAAGTACAATGTCTGACGTTTTCAGATGATTGACCATGAGAATGTATCCGATCTTGTCAAAATCAGTCAGATAGCCAGTGACCTGTTCAGGAATATCATGCCTGTCCTTATTCCACCATCCTTTGAACTCGATTATCTTTTTTCCAATTTTAGTATCAACTATTTTCAAATCAATCCTGCCATTGCCTTTTAGTGGTTCAGCATCTACTGATTCATACCCTGCAGCCTTGAACCACGTCTGGAACCAAGTACGAAATGCTCCCTCATCTTTTTGCCGCTTCGATTTTAATTGACGAATAAAATGATGTGCAGTATCCTGGACCTGTAATTCGGCTATCCCCTCAATGAACTTATCCAAGAAATCATCTTTTAACTGATAGGCCTTCGCAAACCGATGTTCAAATCGATGGGACTGCTGAAGGATTATATACCATGCACGATAAAAATATCCAGCTTGTTTCCCTGCATCAGGCCAAGCGGAAAGCAAATGGGTTTTAGGTCCATGTGCTTCAGGAAAGCCGCTTCGGTTTAAGAACCAGTTTGTCGCATAGTCAAAAATTGCCTGTTCCTTGTCCGATGTTTCTTGAAAGACTAGCTTCTTTACCTTGAATAAGTCATCCTCAAAGCTGTTATATCCTTCCAAAAACGCCTGTCCATATTTTTTCAGGTAGGATTCGACTTCGGCTTGGGCAATTCCCAAATTTGAAAAATAACCATCGTCAATTTTATGGCGTTGGAAATTCCAATCTATCATCAGGGGAAAAGCTCCGTACACTTTCATTTGAAATGGCTGATTGTGATGTTTCAAATCCCCTGAATAGTAAGTTGGAACCTGGCTTCGTGAGGTTGGTTGTGGGACCAAGCTATAATATGCATCAAGAACGATATGGCTTAAATTAGGGTTGTTTATAAGGTCAGCAACGAAAGGGACTTCATTTACATCCAATGGCTCATTTTTTTCCTTAATCTGCATTTCATCTAAAAGCCTATTGGTTTCATCCTTGCAATGCTTTGCAAAGTCAATCCCTGTTCTACTATTATTTTTGGCCTTGAAGAGCTCAATCTCCTCATCCTTTAGTAGGGTGGTAGTGATGGTAGTTCGCTTGTTATTTTTAGCTGGAATTCTTACACCATTAATTAATATTGGTTTTTCATTGTGATAGGGTTCAATGAAACACTTATTTAATTTTTCAAGTGTGATCAACTGCATACTTTCGGTTTCTCTATTCTTTTTGTCAGTACCATGCTCAATAATTACGTTGTAGCGCATGGAATTTATCGGGTCTCGTTTTTGAATCTCATTGTGAAGTCCATAGTCCTTTAAACAATTGTAGATCTTGTAAATGAAATTATACTCATAAGTCAGTTCGTGAATTTTGATGTCCGAGTGACGTTGGCCTATCTTACTGAGTCGATCCAGAATTAGCTGCAGTGCCACATCAGACCCTAAACTTCCAGTAGATGCTGTTATTCGATGTTGTATAGGCGGTGGGTTATCATATAATTTAAAGACTTGTGGGGGGAATGACTTTTTGATAAAAGCATCCAACTCCACTCTTAGGCTTCTCAACTCACCTTCCCGAATATATTCCTGTTTGCTCATTGACTCCAGAAATGGAAAGAGTTGTTTCAGGTAGGTTTCTAACGATCTTGTAATAGTATATCGGCTGCCGATAATTGGAAGCAATTGCTTATAAAAATTTCTGAATTCTAATATTAGTTTCTCGTCAGCCATAAGGATAATCCTAAGCGCTTATTTTTTTATTTGAGGGACATCTAAATGTTACGTGAAGTGTTTCGTCACAATTTTCCACTGTAAGCTTTGTGAACTTACAGTTGGTTATAATTTCACCTACTTCAATAATTGAAATATGTGTAGGACGGTCCAAACTCATATAACCAAATAGGGTCAGCGGATAGGATATTGTACTACCATCAGGAAATTCGCTTTTGAAAAAGAAAACTGCCTTTTGAAGTGACAAAAGGTCTTTAGATCCCATTACCATTTCAAGAAAAACATCCCGAGAAGCGACCACACTCAGATCAAGTGTTCCTTTAAAAGAGACAACTTTTGTATCACCATAAGTCAGCTCTGAGAGATCAACTTTAAGAATAGATGCAAGCATATAGAGCTTGTCTAGAGACGGTTGAGATATATTTGAACACCATCGGCTAATTGTCGCAGCAGTTACTCCAAGTGCACTGCTAATCTGATCTTGCCGCACTTGTTTTTCTTCTAAAATGACTGCTAATCGGTTTGACATCCCACTTACATTTTTATGTAAGTTACGTAAAATAGCATTCTGACCAAAAAAAAGCCAGCCTGTATTCACAGACTGGCTGGCACCCAACAGGGTCGGATCAGACCGGCTGGCCCCCGGGGGGCCGGTTTTTACGCTTTTTGTGACGACGGATCAGCCATTTCCAGCCCAGGCTGACGAAAAATGAAACTGTGGCGCCTAAGGCTGCGAAGCCGATGGTACGAACGATGTCATTTTGCAAAATGTTCAGGAAAATGGCCGTCATCGTGCCGCCGATCGTGCCAGTGCGGGTATTAGTATCAATATTGAAGTGATCGCTCATATGCCTACCCCATTTTTCTTACCGCGGGTTCGTTTTTTTTTAAGTGTGCCGTCATCGCCTCCTTCATCCGCCGGCGATGCTTTGACTTCCTGCTTCTGCTCTTTTTCTTTACCGGGCTGATGATCGATGAAATCCTTCCTGGCTTCTTTTGACAATGGCTTCATGTGGCCGTCATAGATATCAATCGCTTTATCTTTCGGATTGGCCTGAATAAATCCTTTCACTCCTTCTCCATCTTTTAAGAATGTAACAGACTGCACATTGCCTTTCAGCAAGGATTTCTGGAGATCCTCCGTTTCTTTTTCATTCATCGGTTTCAGGATAAGCTGATCGAGTGACTTCTGGAGATCATAGCCATAATTATCATGATAGCGCTCCATTTTGAAATTCTGGTTGAGATCCTTATCACCTTTGATATCGAGCTGTACCCATGCATTGTACTTCTCTCCTTCCTTGTTCTCCAATCCATGCTTGTACACGGCACGGCCCTGCAACAAATTGAAAGCTTCCTTCGACGTGATCGAATTGCCTTTATTCAACCGGAAGGTTTGTGACATATTCGGGTCGTCCTTCATCGTAGCGCGGAAAGAATTGAAGAAATACATTTCATTTTGCTCTCCCCTCTTAAATGCCAGGTCTACCAGCATATCCTTGCCACCGTAGTTAAAAGTATGCTGGACATTGAATTCAGACCTTTCGCTTTCAATATGTTTTTTCATTTCGGCGTTCATGTGATCGCCGAAGCCCAGGTTGGTCAATTGCTTTTCCAAATAGGCGAGATTGTTTTCGTTCATCGCTTCATAATTTAATTTGACAAAATCATTTTTGTATTGTTCCATAGGATAGCCTTCCCAATAAGTTGCGGATAACTCGAGTGCCGTCACAGGATCACGTTTATACAGATTCTCCCATTCAATGAGTAAGGTTTCCATTTTCGCCAACTGTTCCTTCGCTTCTTCCGTATCAGCCTCAATCGTATCATGCAAGGGATCATAAAAAGCATCATTCCAGTCGAAGGATTTAAAAAGCTCCTCGATTTCTGCTTTCGTCAAATTGAAGTGGATATCCTCTGCATAAGGCAATTGCCGCATGAGTGAAATGATCGAATTGGCATGTATCACCGCATAGGTATCCTCCGGGCTGATATTATCCCTTGCAAAATCAAGCGCTTCGTCCTTATCCCGGAAGAACCACATATCTGCGTTGTCGAGGTAATAGGTCTTCGTATTATATGCGATCCAGTTGCGGCCCACCGCAAATTCAGCCTGCGCTTCACTAAACAGGCTATCTGATATTACATGGTCCCTATTCATCTTAAATCGGCAAGTATCCTTGCCTTCAGGATTTGGTTATTGTAAACACGCAAATTGAAATGGCGGCCACCGTTTTTTTCCATCATCTGGATTCCGAGGAACTTGGCGTCGGGAATGGTGAACTTGTCAAGTGCCACAACGATCACGGAAAAATTATAAGCTTTCACCTGTGATTTGTTTCCTGCTATGTATAAAGGAATGAGTTCATTTTCCTGTACGGCCGTGCGTTTGCCTTTCTTTTTATCGAAAACCTGGAACTTCAGGAGATCGATATCATAATCGAGCGGGGAATGATTATGAATTTCGAGTTGGTAGTAGATCACATCATCCTTGATATAAATACCGATCAGTTTTGTAATGATCCCTGCATGTTCCACTTTCACAATACGACCGGGCGGGTTATTCAGAATCGCATTGGCATAAGATGAAATGGTGGATTTTTTATTGGGAGGTAAATGGAAAGTAAGTTCATCGGGATTGGCCGCATAATTTACCGTGAATGTGTAAACATTTCCATCACCTGTCACCACGCTCAGGTTTGTTTCTGTAAATCCCTTAGAAGCGGCTTTCACCAGCAACAGGTTTTCATTTTCCTTTACGGGTTGAACAATTATGTCCTTTGTACCCCGATCCACATATTTAATAGGAAACGGGAAAATAAGAGATGTGGTCTTGTCGGTGGTAACATCCAGCTTTGTCTGGGCGAAGCAGGCATTGCTTACTAATAAAAGAATAAGGAGTTTCTTCATTGGTCTTGATTTTTATTTTTGAGTAATACTTTGTAACCTGCTTTTACCTGCACACGAACGAGCTTTGCTTTTTTACTGATCAAGCTTTTCAATGCACCGATACCGGTAGCCGTTGCCTGGGCCTTGAATGATGGATCGAGCAAAGTCATATCAGCAAGTGACAGAGAATTGTTGAGGGATTCTTTTGCGACATCGCGGTTGATCGTACCGGGAATGTAAATGCCGGGCAGACCGTCCATGTCATAGACTTCCAGCTTGATACCATACAGAGATTTACCGGAGCGGATGGAATTAATCTCAATGGTCAAGCGTTCTCCTTCGAGCGCGGCAATGCCCGAGATTAATGTATTGGCGGGAACTTTTTTACCGTTAACAAAGATGTCCGTACAGGTACGGAACTTCACGACAGATCCATTTACCAAAACCTGATTGGCTGCAATGGTGGCTTCAATGGCATTGTCCTCGACCGGTTGTAATTCTTTATCATCGCTGTACGAATAAAAGCCATTGACCAAGGTATCTGGTCCTGATTCACGACGCACTGCATAGACAGCCCCCTTATTTTTCGATGATCTTTCCTTTACTCTATCCGGATGCTGGATATCGAGGATCTTATCCAATGCCCCAGTCAGGTTTTTGATGTCGGGATCTTCCTGCGGACTTGTGAAAGTTGGTTCGTAAGTCTCTTCTTCTTCCTTAACAACGGACGTTTCAACCGGTTTGTTCAACTGGGCCTGCAACTGCTTCAACTTTTGGGTGAGTTGTTGCTCGGGATTGCTGGATTGTTTTTCATAAAGGGAAGTATTCAACTTTTGCCCATAAGGATTGCTGATAGTGAATTGCTCGATCTCATTTTGAAACTCAGGAACGGTATCCTTTTTGAAATAAGGATCGGTGCGCATCCATTCTTCCATCTTCAACGAATCCTTATCAGCCTGGTCGTAGAAACTGAGTTTGTCCAGCCCTTTGTCGTCTTTCAGGTTGGCATCAGGGAGTTCAAGGTTCAGACCTTTTGTTTCGCTTGGCTCCTTTTTACCTTTGCCGCCACCCATTGCCCAGAATCCCATTGTCAGAAACGGGATGACCAAGACAGGCAGCATCAACATCATTTTTCTTTGCTTCACTTTTTTCATACGCTTCTATTTTTGTTGTTGTAAATACATTTGCTCGAGCTGGTTCATGGAATCGGCCAAACCTGGCCGGATCGGTTCACCTGTACTGTCCATATATCTTCTATACTCCTGTATCTGCAGATAGATTTCATCCGGAATTTTCTCATCATACATTTCATCCGGTGTTTCGTAGGCAGGACGGGGAGAACGGATATGGTCGATGTGATTTTTGGCTTTGGGCTTTCTTGTAATTGCATCCACAAAAAAATAAATGGAAAGTCCTGCACTTGTAATGCAAAAAGTGATCAGCAGTATTTTTAGATACTTAAACCGGTTCATCCGGGTCGCTGTTTTTTCCTGGACACGCAGTATTGCACTAGCAATTCTACCGGCTACCTTCTCTTTGTTCGATTCGGATGTCATTGTTTTCAAGTGTTTTCCATCTTTCAATTAAAAACCCGTGCGAATTGTTATCTGATCTTGATACATTACGTAAATAACCTTCCGTTACAAGGCTTCTTGTTACTATTGTCGTGGGCCGTATGATCTTTTGCTGACCCTTGTATAAAAAATAATAGGGATAGCTGTTTACATTAATGGTGATCGTATCAGCCTGAATTTCCTGGGAAATGTTGCCGGAAATTAAATTGGTATAAAAACCATTCTCTTTCAGGTTATCATACTGCTGCTTGGCCGTTGCGTCGGCGAGGTATAAGGCCTTTGTGATATTGGATTGAATCACTTTCTCATCGGGGTCCATGGTAAAGAAATAATAATGAAACATCTTTACATGATCCCTGGCTTCCACCGGTACATTATCTTTTCTATCGGCTGCATAGGCTTCCAACGCTTTTCCGTTAGCGAGAATGTAAATATGCTTCTGTGCGTTACTGCTTAGCTTGTAGCTATTGTATATGATATAGAAACTTAACAGGAGTGTTCCTGAAATCGCAGCCAGTGAAAACATGCGAACCTGCTTGAAAGCCGTATCAATATTTTTAGTCTTTCTGAACATTGCCTTTTATCTTGTCTTTAAAGTACCCGTCACTTGCTTTTGAGTCAGCCATTGAATTGGCGATCTTATTATAGGCACCACCCAGGGCATCTTTACTCATGTTTACCGAACCTGAAGCGGTATTACGAACAGACATGGAAGTGATGGAAGTCACTTTTTGTAATAATGCGTTGCCACCACCGGCATGAATGATATAGTTAGCGACACTGGGCACGGTGAAATAACCTACAATACCAATGATCATGAAAATGAGATAGGCCGTATCGGTCGTAGAAAAAAAGGTATCACCATGCGTCGCGATCTGGTGGAGGTCTTCTTTCAGCATATTCTCCTGGATCTTTCCCATGATGCCGCCAAAAATGTTGGCCACGGGAAGCCATAAAAAAATGTTCAGGTAACGGGCGATCCAGACCGTGAGTGTATGCTGGAAACCATCGAAAACGGCAATACCAAATACAAGCGGACCAAGTATTGCCAAAACAATCAGGTAGAATGTGCGGATGGTATTGATGCAAAGTGCGGCCGCTTCAAAGATGACCTTTAATACCTGCGCCATCCATTCGCGGATCATGTTGCGGAGGTTATAACCCATCTTCGCAAAGGCAAAGCGGATATCATGGCCAATGGATTTTAACCAGCCTTCTTTCTTATCCCCAAAATTATATTTGTACCATAGCTTGCGGTCACCGTTACCGGATTCACCGACATACATTTTCCAGGGCGTCGTTGTTTTGATTGCTTCTTCCTTCATTTTCAGTAACTGCTCCACTGCGATATCGGAATCCTTGACCATCTGTGCCGTACCGGTCACAGTGGGTTTCATGATCTGGTTAATCAGCTGGATCACGGAAGGAAAAATCAAAATGCAAAAGCCCAGGACGAAGGGACGGAACAGGGGATAAAAATCGATGGGTTCGGCACGGGCAATATGACCCCATACACGGGTTGCGATATACCAGGTAGCAGCGAAGCCGGCAATACCACGACCCACACCGATCAGTCTCGAACATAGTGGCATCATGTCATCATAGAGCACATCGAGCACTTCGTTAAGGGACCGAATGCGTTGCACCATTCCCTGCGCAAATAAGATATGAGGAATGATGAGTATTATTATGAGTACGATTATTTTTTTCATTTGATTCCGTGTATTTTTCTCATCAGGTCAATCTCTCTCTGGTCATTATCACGCTGGACGGAAAGCAGGGCGGTAGAATTATTGAACTCATTCAGAAAAGTGTACTGATCAAATACATCCTCGTATATCTTATCAATAGCTTTTAGACGTTCATCATCCGACATCCGCAAATTGCCTGCTGTTATTACCATCGTCAGTTCTTCCAGCTTCTTCAGGCTTTCATTAAACAGGTTGCCATAGACTTTTCCCATGTAATCAATTTCATCGGGGGTAAAGTGTCTGGAACTTTTGAACTCGTTAAAGGCGGATCTGTATTCCTTCACGATCTTTAGCTGGAAGTCGATGATCTCGGCGATCTTTTTGTATTTGCGGACAGCAGGACTAATCTGTAATAGTCCATCCAGAAATGTTTTGTGCAGATCAAAGTTGCCCTTCGAAATATTTTTGATGGAAGTGTACCCATTGTGGAGGATATCATAGCCCGTTTTCATCTGCGAAAGCATCTGCTTTAGCTGCGCCAATTTCTCGACATCCAATAAGAGTTGTTTTGCTTCCTGGGATTGACCAAATGATATATTTGAAGCCAGCAATAAAATGACTACTAGTTTTTTCATAACCCGTATAGTTTTCTTGAATACTCAATCTCCCCACGCTCGTAAGACCGTTGCAGGGACATTGCCTTATTCTGGTTATTAAATGATTTGAGATCAAGGAAGGTTTCTTCAATCTTGTCGGCCGCGGTATTGATGATCTCGATACGTTTGGCATCGGTCATCTGCGTTGCGAAAGAATTAATGACCAATAAAAGCTGATCCAGATTTTTGACGCTTTCATTCAGCATCCCGTCATAGACGCCTGACATGAAACTGAGTTCATCCGCTGTGAAGTTCTTATCCTGCCTGAATGTTGCCCATGCTGCCTTATACTCTCTGACCATTGCGGCCTGGTCCTCGATCAGGTCCTTTACCCTGTGGTAATAGGTGATGGCGGTCTTTACTTTTTTTAATTCGTCAAAGTAGTTTGCATATAGTTCCTTTTGCTTAGTGACCCAATCTGAAATTTCGGTCAGTTTCAGCTTTGACATTTTATTCTCAAGGGTCTTCTGCGCATTCTGCAGCCAGATCGTTTTATTCTGGAGCCTCTGGATCTTGAGATCGACAGCTTTGATAATTTTTGTAATACCTGCTTTAATGATCTCAGCAATGGGAAACTGTGCATTACAGCGGACAGCAAAGAATAGAAATATGATGAGGAATATTTTTTTCATATAAGAAGATTTAAAGAAAGGCCGGGCTCGGCTCCCGGCCTTTGGCCATAACTAAGGAAACCTCAAACCGTTAATTCGCAACCATTACAGGCACCTTCACAGAAATAGATCTTCTTGCCTAAGATGTTTATCGTTTTCAGCTTGCAGGCTGCTGTTCCTTCACAATCACATTTTGCACCGGCCATGAATTTGTCGACATCATTCACGATGTAAAATGAAACGCCGTAAACAGATTCTTTACTGTACGCTTCATCCGTATGCATTGCAGCAATTTCCTTCTGCACTTCAGGCAGGTTAAAGAAATCCGCTTTACCTGCAATCATACGATCCACACTGTAACCGTGATAGGTAAACTTACCTGTGCAGGAACCACTGCACGTAGATTGAAGACAGCCGAAACCAAGTCCATCGGCATAAAATACCTGGCAGGCCGAACCGGAAGCACTGCAATTGCAGGCATAGGTCGCATAAATGGGAAGGGTTTTGTTCGCCCAGAAATTGTAACCAGCAGGCAACTCCACTTTAATTTCCAGGTTGTCTTTTGAGAAACAGAGTTTTGATCCCACCGGCAAAACAATTCCTGTTTCCCCAACCTTTACCTGTGATTTAGTAACGATCTCCTTTGCGCAGTCTGGCCCGACGGCCATGTTAGTTGCAGCCACTCCAACCCTTTCAGCAATTGCCGGCTCTTTCTTGTTACAGGCAAATAACATCAATCCAAAAAAACATGCACATACACACTTGATCATAATCACTCGTTTTTATTGTTTAAAAAATGGTTTATTGCTTTTTCGATGTCGCCACCGAACTGTTCGGCGTATTGCATGAGCTTTACTTTCTCTTTCTCTTCGGTTGTATAGGCGAGGTATTCTTCGGGTGACACTTCTACCCTGTAGACTTTGGAGTGTGTACCGCCGAGCGAGATAAAAACTTCCTTGTATTTTTTTGTGGAATCGTTGGCCTTATTTATAGAAAGGACAAGGGTCTTTTCTTTTTCGGTCAGTCCGAGTAAATTCTGAATCTCCGTGAACTTGTTCTGGAACTTGGACTGGTCCATTAATATCTTACAGTCGCTACTGTTAATGATCGCTTCCTTTACTATAGGGGAATGAATAATATCATCCACTTCCTGGGTCACTACAATCGCCTCCCCAAAGAATTTACGCACCGTCTTAAATAAATACTTCATGTACTCAGCCATTCCTTCACGAGCGATCGCTTTCCAGGCTTCTTCGATCAGGATCATCTTGCGGATTCCTTTCAGCTTCCGCATCTTGGAAACAAATATTTCCATGATGATGATGGTCACGACCGGCAATAAGATGGGATGGTCTTTTATTTTGTCCAGCTCAAACACAATGAACCTTTCATGGAGCATTTCAAGATCCCTGGTGGAATTGAGCAGGTAGTCAAATTCACCGCCTTTATAGTAGGGGCGAAGGACATAGAGGAAATTGGAAACGTCGAAGTCCTTCTCCTTTACATTATCCTTTTTGATCACTTCGACAAATTCACCCTGGAGGAATTCATAAAAGGAATCGAAACAACGAAAGCCGCGATCCTGTTCGTAATAGAGTTGCAGCGCATTGGAGAGCGCGACGTATTCAGAGCGGCTAAAGGTCTCATGATCTTTTTTCCAGAGGGCGAGCAATAAGGTCTTGATACTTTCCTTCTTTTCCGTATCCAGCACATCACCTTCTGCTATGTAAAAGGGATTAAAGCGGATAGGATTATTTTCATCATAGGTGAAATAGTATCCTTTGACCATCTGGCAGAGCCCTTTATAGCTATGACCGACATCTACCAATACTATATGTGTTCCTTGTTCGTAATAGGAGCGAACCAGATGGTTAGTGAAAAAAGATTTACCGCTTCCGGAAGGACCAAGAATAAATTTATTTCTATTCGTGATGATGCCTTTTGACATCGGTTCATCACTGATATCGACATGCACCGGTTTACCGGACAGGCGATCACCCAATCGAATGCCACATGGTGAAATTGAACTACGATAATTGGTTTCCAGATTCAGGAAACAGCAAGCCTGCTCCGCGAATGTGTCGAAGGTGTCATTCATGGGGAAGTCGGCCGCGTTACCCGGTATGCCTGCCCAGAATATCTGCGGTGCACCCGACAGCTCCTGCTTCGGTACCGCATCCATCTGGGACAGGGCTGATGATACCAGGTTTCTAACGTCCTTCAACTCACTCAAACTATCCGTCCACACCAATACGTTGAAATGGCTTTTCACAGGCAAACGTTGTTCGCCGATGGCTTCGTTTAAAAATTCATTGGTGGCATCCCTTGAAATAGTGTTCTCCCTTGAATAGGCGCTGAGAGAATGGAGGCGTAATCTTTTGCTTTCTAATTTCTGTATGGTCTTCTGCGCATCTTCAATAAAGATGTACTGGTTATAAATATGATTACAGGGCAGCAACTGGCCCAGTGGTGAAGCAAAGCTTACACTGAATTTTGTTTTGTCGGTGGAATACTTGTCATAGTTGATACGGGAGCCGCAATAGGCCGGAAGATCAGCTGCATCGGCCAGGGTAAATAACTGGCAGTGATTGGGACCCACCCGCAAGCCATCATTAAAGCTGATGTCGTGCAGGATGAATGATTTCTCGTTGGGTTGCAAATTCAGATACCTCTCAACAAGTCCGCAATATTTTTTATCGCCGCTTAATTCCGAATCGGTCAATCTTCGCAACTCAATAAAGCCACTATCCTTTACGATCCGTTCAAACTGTCCGGCAGAATCCAGGAAATCCTGCAATAACTGAGGCTTTAATGTTTGCTCCGGTACTATCGATCTCCGTAATAAATTAGAAAATAGAGAAGACCCGAGTTTGCGACCGGTGGGTTTCTTCGTTAGCATGATATAACACTGGTGATCGAGATAAGGGCGTTCGTGGAAAAAACGTTCGCTGGCTCTGGAGAGAAACGATACACCGATCGCTGAGAAATCACCAGCGACTTTTCCCTCCGTGAACCAGTCCTGTTTATGGAAGACTGTACCAGCCGGCAAAATTTTGATTGCCCGGATCAATGATTGATGTAATGCCTCGTATTCCTGGTCAGATAAAGTGAAGAGTTCCGGTAACGTGCCCTCAAATACAATCGTTACATCACCCTGCTTACTAAGAATACAGTCGTGCTCGACACCAAAGATTGGTAATATGTCCTCTATTTTCCTTTGCACAGATCCGTATATGTTTTTCTTGAGTACGATTTCACTTCTGCGGGTATACTTCTTTTTGCCAGGGTCTTCATCATGCCATGTTCACCATATCTCCTGCTTAGTTTATACACATGCATGAATAAGGCAGTTGCACTGCCGACAATAATCGTAAGACAAATAAAAGTGTTGAGGCCAATGATATAAAGGATAGCAAACAATATGAGGAGGGCAAGCAGCCCTCCACCGAGATACCATATATATTGTGCCTTCAACCCTTTGAATTCAATGGGACGATTAATGCCTTTATTGATCGTGTACACGCTAGTTGACATAAATAAATTTTTGCGTATACTTATGGTTACTCGAACGGATCACCAGTTGGTAAATGCCTGGTAAGAGACCGCTCATATCGATCTGTCTCGTGAGATTGCCACCATCATGCTCGATCATTTTTTGTTTAACCTGTCTTCCGTCAGGCGTAACAACAATAGAAACATAGCGTCCTTTTTCAGCATTACTCAAATTAAATGTGATTACGCCTTCAGTTACCGGATTCGGATAAATACTCAAAATTCTGCTGGGCTCTCCCGGTATGCTGCTTCCTCCACTTTTGCGCAACGATATGATCGTGCTGTAAAATATCTTGCCTGTAGATTCAGTTGCTTTGATGCGGTATAGAACTTTATCTTCTGTTTGCAAAGTCTGAAAGGTATAGTCAGCATTGCTACCATCATTTTTTTGTGGCAACACGGTGCCGATAACCTGCCATTGGTTATTTTCCTTCACTATTTCAACAGTGTAATTGACAATATCATTCTCGGTCATGTTCGACCATTGTATTGTTGCTGTATTTGTATTGTCCAACTCTCCCCGCACATTCGCGAATCTTACAGGCAGTGGCTCATTCGCACTACCTGAATCTGCACCCAGGACGCCCCGCATCACCAATTGTAAAGAGCCGCCGCAGCTGAAGTTGTACATATTATATGGAGGGCCAGGATAGCCCGGTGTCCAGTCATAGTTTACATTACCGGGATTAAAATAATAAGGATCGCCAAAAAAATAATAAGGCAAACAAATATTGGGCGCGGGAAAGCATTCGATGGCGTTACCCGTGCCCCAGTCAGTATCATGATAAGAAACGGGAATAAAACCGCAGTCAAGGGTCTGTCCGTTCACGACATAATGAGTAGCGGTATTGGGATTGCAGTCTATATATGGAATACCCAAAGAATTGTAATAGGCAACAGCTTTGGGAGCAGGATAACTATAGCCCGGATAATTATTCCCTGTTGAATCCAATACACCGCCCATCTGGTTGCCATACTGGAGACCCTCCTTATAGACATAAATATCATAATTGGACAGAACTACGGGTGTCCAAACATAATCGCCGTTAAAAGTCACCTCATAAAAAGAAAGTATCAACCGGTTCTCCCGTTTAGGCGGTTTAGGAGAATCATCCACCAGTCTTGTTTCGGTATACCTGGCTTTCACACCAATATACTGAGAGTGACTGCTGATAGCAATTAAGAACAAACACGCAAGTAAAATGGATTTCATAAAATTGATTTTAGTTAATGAATAATTTTATCGGAGTCTTCGTTTTATTTGTTTTCCTAATTCCTTTTTCTCCTGGACCAGTTCAGGTTCCCTGTCACCCAGTTCATCGAATGAAATGCGGCTATTCGGATTGGAAGTTTCGCGGTATTCCCGCAGGCGGTCATCCTGGTAGTAATGTTTGCCGTCGATCTTTACAATTGCGAGTTGTGTTGCCATATTATTTATATTATACACCGAAGAATGAACGGATCACGGTAGCGACCACAACAAGGAACACGCAGGACCCGAACCAGGCGGCAGCAACCTTCCCGGTATCAGGGTCACCGCTGTTCCATTTCGAATAGACTTTGACCGCACCGATTAAACCCAGTACCGCACCGACCGCATACATCAGGTTGGTACCGGCGGCGAAATAGGACCTGACTTTTGTATTGGCTTCATTGATACCGGCATTACCATCCTGCGCGGTAACAACAATTGCAATCAGCAACAACGGAAATAACATGACGCACTTCTTCATTCTCACCATTTTTTTCATTTATAATAGGGTACGTAATAGTTGGGCGCTCCACCCAGCCTTATAGCCAGAGCACACGCTGATCTTCCTCACTCAGGCGGATGGAGCATTTGGAAAGGCTTTCGCCAGCAATAAATTCATTGAGGGTTTCCCGGAAACCCGGTTCATCCCACTGATTATATCTTTTGAGTTTACCCTGCAGGGCGAGTATCAATTCATTTTTATTGGAGCGGCCAGAAAAGACCGGACGTATCTCATCCATAATGTGCTGAGCCGTTGTCAGCATTTCATCAGGCTGATCCTCCGCATGAAGCGAGATGGACCCGACTTTACCAATACCAGACAGTACGGGCATTTTTGCTTTGTAGAATACTACCCAAACAAAGAGGTAGTAAATGGTATTGGCAATTAGCAAGAAAACTAAGTACTGCTGCCAGGAAATATTTGAAAACATATGCTACCGATTTTGATAGCACAAATATGCAAAGTGAGACAGTCTACGAGGTTATGAAAGGGAAATGTGTTTTTGTGAAAAGGCAAATTAGAAATCAAACAATGATTGTGTAGGTACTTTTAACGCTTTTGCTATAGCATGAGCATGAGAAATAGAGGTATTGACATTCCCCAATTCAATTTTTACTATATGTGGTTGAGAAAACCCGAGTTCATTAGCAAGTTGCTCCTGGGATATGCCTTTGCTCTTCCGAATCTTCTTCAGATTCGCACCAAATTTTTTCAGGAACTTTTCATCCTTAAAGTAAGATTTGCTCACAAGGCAAAAGGATGCCTTTAGCAGTTCTTATTTAATATCAAATTTGATATATTTTGTCTCTTAATTTATATTTACAGCGGAATTGTGATAATCCCACCGAATACTATGGAGAATATATGCAAAGCTGTTATGTGTAATACCCAGAATTACTTCTCTGAAGTACAAATAGAGGCTATTAAGGAGGCTATCAAACGTCTCCCGGAGGACCAACAAAAAGGTCTTCATTTGAAATATACAAGGCAATTATCTATCAAGGAGATTTCACTTCAATTGGGCGTTTCGATAACTACTTCGTACAGCAAAATAAATCGTGCGTTATTTATCTTAAGAAATGAATTTAATCCTGGTGCTTACGAAAATATGTACCAAATCCTTTACCCTGAAACAGGCAAGCCAACAGCATAAACGATCATTGCCTTTTGATTCGCTTTTGGATATGTCCCGGTGAATATTTGAAGTGGTTTTTAAATGCAGTCGAGAAATTGCCAGTATCATTATATCCAACCGCCAGCGCTACCGACAACAATATATCATTACCTGTCATTAATATTTCATGTGCCTTCTTCAATCGCTCTTCACGAGAAAACTTAGCGACGGTTACACCATAACGATATTTAAACGCCATCTGTAATTTGTGTTCCTTAGTTCCTACCTTGTTTGCCAGCTCTTCGACGTTATCATAAATAGAAAAGTTTGAAAGAATAAGTTTGTGCGCTTCTTCTGCCTTCTTGATCTCTGAGAGATCGAAACCAGGCAGTTTGTCAATCTGGGCTATATGATAAACCATGTGAACCAATAACTCATGAACCCTTCCTTTAAAGAACTGACCGGCGAGTCCATCATACATCGAGTAATTGATCATCGCATTAATTGATTCCTCCATTCCTTTCGATAAGAAGCGAACCACTTCGAGCAGATTGGCGGATCTTTTACCCTCAACATTCTCCAGGAGTTTGCCCAGCCTGGGACAATACGCTGCATAGGGCTGTAATATCTCCTTACTAAAATGGATATCGAATGTATCGCAGGGTTTTAATGAAGGAAATTCGCCCAATGTTTCGACTTCCTTCATGAATGTAAGCTGGTATTGCTTATTGAACCGGTTGAAATCATACAAACCCTTCCAGTGTGCATTAAAGTTATTAGTGTACAGTGTATGAAACTCCAAAATGGAATCATCCGAACCACCATAGAATTTGAGTGGATGCTTTACCCGGTAATTGCTGAACCAGATATCAAATCCTTCTCCTTTGAAATGCTGGAAGATCATTTTTCCAAACAGGCCCTTTGCGATCACCGCCTGGGCTCCCGCCAACCTATGACCGTTTAATTCTGCGGGCAGTGCCGGCACGATCAGTATTTCCTCTTTGTCGGGTGAGAGTATTCTGAATTCATTCATCGTATTGGAGTTTCACAATTATTCAGTGCTATATCACATTTACCCAAGCCCCTCCCCACAATAGATTGCAACCAACCTTCAACCCATGCTATTCTGTAAACCAGCTCTCAAATCCAACTTTCTCTTTGAATATGTATTTCCCTCCGGGCAATCCCTTGTCCTGCGTTCACTCAACCTGAAAAAAGACCTGAACATTCTTTATCAATGGGTCAATGAGCCTTACGCAAAAGAATTCTGGCAACTGGATGGTCCAAAAGAAAATCTACAATCCACTTATCAATCGATCCTTAAAAATCCCGATGCCCATTCCTTTATCGGAATTCTTGATGAACAACTGATCTGCCAGATCGATCTGTACCGGGTGCAGTCCGCCGACCTGGGTCGCTATGTTCGCTACCAATTCAATGATTGCGGAATGCATTTATTGATGGCACCAGTTCAATTTCCCGTACCGCAACTCAGCCGCATGGTCATGGAGACTTTTGTCCGGTATTACTTCTCTTTTCCAGAAGCAGAAACCCTGTATGCCGAACCAGATATCCATAACCACAAGGCTTGCAAACTGCTGGGCAAATCCAATTTCTCCTTTGTTCAAAATATCATGTTAACGGACAAGGCCGCGAGTCTTTATTTATTCACCCGTAAACAATTCTATGCAACGTATGAGCCCCCTATCTGACTTTCCCCCGAAGGGGGAAAGAATTAAAAGCCTTGACCTGGCAAGAGGATTTACCGTCTTTATTATGCCCGCTGCTCATGTCCTCCTCCTCTATGGAAAGCCCGAAGTCCACCAGACTTTCCTGGCGGATCTATTCCGTTTTCTTGCGGAAGGACCCGGTGCGCAACTGTTCATGCTCTTAATGGGTGTATCGATGACTTTCTCCAAGCGTATCATCAGGCGCTATGTATTTAAAAGAACTTTATTACTGCTCAGTGCGGCTTACCTGCTCAACTTTTTCAAGTTCATTGTACCTCTCGGCCTTGGCATCCTGCCCGAAAACCTATTGGCAGAGTTTCAATTGACCAACGATCTTGCGGCAGTCAATTTCTTCCTATTCATGGGCGACATCCTTCATTTCGCAGCCATCGCCTGCCTGCTTTTATATTTTATTACCCGGTTAAAGCACTATGCTATCTGGGCATTTATCCTTGCTATTGCAATAATGATCCTTTCTCCTTATCTCTGGGATGTGAAAACGGGATTCGTTTTTGTGGATTCGGTAATCCTGCTCTTCAACGGCCATCCTCCTCAAACTTTCTTCCCTGTATTTCCATGGATGGTCTATCCTTTTACGGGATTAACGATTGGATGGCTTTTGAAACACTATAATCAAAACTATCTTTTACGAAAAGCTGGTTTATCCGGGGTAGGTCTTGTCATTATTTCCTGTGTGTTTCCTTCCACCACCACTATGACTGACTATCCCTCCTTTTACCGGACGCAACCGGCCGATACTCTATTTCACCTGGGATTTGTACTGGTATGGCTGTCAACAATTCACTGGGTATCCAGAAAAGTGAAGGAGAACTATTTTTTCCGGTTGCTGAGGTTTTGCAGCAAGCAAATAACTACCATCTACATCATCCAGTGGATACTGATCTGCTGGTGTATGGCAGTTACGGGTTATATGCAACTCAATATGATTAGTTCTGTTGGCTGGATGGTGTTCGTAACAGTGATCACTTTATTACTCACTTATGCAATCACCCGATCCCATGTCAAAAAAGATATATGATATTATTGGGATCGGGATCGGTCCCTTTAATCTAGGGTTGGCAGCATTATGCCAGACTATCCCGGAACTCAGTTGTCTATTCATCGATCAAAATGAGTCGTTTAACTGGCACCCGGGAATGATGATACCAGGCTGCCGATTGCAGGTGCCTTTTTATGCGGACCTTGTAACACTCGCTGATCCAAGCAGCCCATTTAGTTTCATGATGTTTCTCAAAGCAAAAAAGCGGATGTTCCGGTTCGCTATCCAGGAAAACTATTTTATCAAAAGATCCGAATACAACGATTATTGTCAATGGGTAGCCGGGCAACTTGACTTCCTGCAATTCAACCAGCAGTGTCTGAATATCTCAAAGGAAAAAGGAATCTACCGGGTACAGACAAAAACGGACAGTTTCTTTGCAAAACATATTGTGATCGGCACCGGCAGCGTGCCCTATGTCCCCGAATGCGCACGGTATAGCGACGAGCATGTGTTTCATTCAGCCGGGTACACTTACAAAAAGGACCTGATAAAGGGACTTGACTCTATAACGATCGTGGGAAGCGGCCAAAGTGCCGCTGAGATCTTTTATGACATGATTCAAACATACACCGGAAATCTTTATTGGTTCACTCGGTCGCCGCGTTTTCTCCCGATGGATTATTCCAAACTAACCCTTGAAATGAGTACGCCCGATTATATCGGTCATTTTCACTCCATTCCTGAATCTAAAAAAGCATCTATTCTCAATTCGCAAGACAGCCTGTATAAGGGCATCAATCAATCGCTGATCAGTGATATTTATGATGCACTAGTGGAAAAGAACAGTGGTAAAATACATTTGCATACAAACTGCGAATTAACAAAAATCGATGCCGGGTTGAATTTACAATTCACACATCATGACCTGGAAACTGAGTTTGTTCATGACACGGATGCCGTGATCCTTGCAACAGGTTACTGCCAGATTTTACCCGAGTTCCTGGATGGTATTCGTCCATTGATTCAATTAGGTAAAGGGATCTACAAAGCAAACCGTAATTATTCAATTGATAAATTAAATTCCATCTTTGTCCAGAACGCTGAACAGGCTACACATGGATTCAATGCTGCAGATCTCAGTCTTGGTCCTTACAGAAACGCAGTCATCCTGAATACTATTCTCGGGTATGAATACTACAGCATCGAAACAGATATAACATTTCAATCCTTTGGATTGCCAAAAATTCAAAGAACTTGATAGGGTGTTTAATGGTTAGTGGTCTTTGGCGCTTCAGCTACCAACGGGTTCACTCACTTTCTTTTTTATATACTCACTGTACAACTTATAAGCTTCCCACGTTGTCAGAATTTCTTCATGCACTGTGAACAATTCTGTATCCCTATTATGAGTTCTGCGCTGGCTGGAATCACCGGTTGGCCGATTCCTAGCAAGAAAATAATCAGCATCCTTATGAGTACACTTGTTTTCACAATACTCAATGAACTCTTGGTTCTTATTATAAAATCGCTTCCCTCTCACTTCCTCCTGTTTCCAAAAATCATTGACGCTTTCCTGCCATGTCCTGCACCACGCCGTCTCTTCAATCTTACCTTCTAAACTCTCCGGGAATGGAATCCAGGGCGGTACAAACATCAGACCCTCTGAAAGCAGGCTGAAGTATTCGATATAACTGGCGAACTTTGGCTTTACATTACGATAAAACGCAATTTCCACAGCTTCAGTCCTGAAACCCCTCGATGTCATTGAAATCTGTAATCTTTCCCAGTAATTCTTCGCTATCCAAAAACAACTCTCCACATTTTCTTTCTCCGGGTGCTCTAACTCTAGGCATCTCGAAATATCTTCCAGCATATCCTTATGCAATAGATCGAATCCATTTTCCATATTCGACATTCAAATTGTTCAAAGGACAGGTCAAAGAGGTCACTTTTCCTTCATCATACTCAACCAACTACTTTTTACCCAGTAATGAGTTATTTAAAACTTATTGAGCAGCTTTAGAAATTAGCTCAATCAATCGGTCAGTACTACGCTTAAGCTCACTATAACTATTGTTGAATATCTTTCCTTCTTTATCTATTATAATGAGCCGTGGAAATTCGATAACATCAAAAGCTTTTATTACCGGATGGTTTTGACCTCTTCCACCAGTATATAAGTTTATTACATGTTGAGATGTATAGTTTCCCTTATCAATAGCTTGGAGCCATATATTTTTGTCTGTATCAATGCTTACAGTCAAAAAACAAATATTAGGATTACCCCTAAAGTATTCCTCTGTTTTTGAAAGTATATTTTTATAGAAATGAATGCAGCTCATGCATCCAACAAACCAAAAATCTATAACTACAACCTTACCCTTAAAATCCTTTAGAGTTACAACTTTGTTGGAAGCATCCATTAAAGAGAAGTTATATGCTGGTTTTCCCGGAGAGTTTGAAGTGACATACGTTGTTAATCGACTTCTATAGAATTTGTCCTTAACAATACGCATAGCATCATCGATCACTTCTCTCGCCGTTAAATTTGATTTGAAACTCCTAAGTATAAATCCGGTAATTATCTTATCTCTCAATAAATCGGAATAACTTTGCTTAATTCTTTGATAAGGTAAAATAATATCTTTCAAAATATCCTTTTCAAACACCATTTTTTCACTTTCGAACTCCCAGTACCTAGCCGAAAATAAAAAGGCATTTGCCGATAAAGTATTTTTATCACCGTTAATTTTCTCTTCATACAATTTTAGAAATCTTTTAGCCATAAGGCTATCCCGAGTGTAGTTAAAGTCCGAATGTCGAAGCCAATGGATTCTCTCTAATTCATATGTTGAAAAGAAATCAATTTTGAGAATATCATAAGCAGTGCCGCTGATGAGACCGCGATATTTATTTAAAATCTGTCTGCTCATCAATTTGCTAGCTTCACAATGACTGTTGACCTCAAACTCTCCTTTTTCATCTAAAACATCAGTAGACCTATTTAGCGTATCAGAAACCATATCTACTTCGTATCTACATTGATATTTTTGAGACCCAGTTCCAGAAAAACTAAAGCAATAATTTGCAATGTAATTTGACCAAGAAGGAAATCTTCTCCGAAAGCAATTCGAGTCACGCGTAATTGATACTGTAACATTGTCACCGGGTTCTACCAAATATTGTTCAAACATATATTCTGGTAACTGGCTACTATTATACTCCTTAAAAATACTTATATAAAAAGGGTGATTAATTCCACTCAGATCAAATTGAAAATATCCATTGGTATTTTTACCACAAGTTTTTATTTCATCGGGATTTTGTCTATCAAATGCATGAGTATACAGAGCGATTCTAAACGTATCAACTATTGACAAATCGCTGATTTGGATTTTAATTAAAGTTCGACGAGTTTCCTTTCTTGGCGCATGAAGGTTATAAGAGTCTTGGGCTTTCAAGCTCAATGTAAAAACCAAAGAAGTTAGGAATATTGCTATTCCAAGAAAAATCTTTATTGGCATTTAAAAATTTTAAACTGTTCAGATTTATTAACGTGGATTCTGTTCTATGCCGCTTAGCCGAATTTCGTTGTCAGGAATTGGATAAGTATATTTGATGTCATTGGGAGGCAAGTTGAATAGTAAACTACCAACTTTTCTTGTTAGTGTTAGAGCAAATCGGGAGTCCTGATTCAACCTTCTTAAATCAGCCCAACGAATTCCGCGAGTTACCAATTCTTTTCTCCTTTCTACGAGGATTAGTCTTAAGGCAGCTTCTGCATCTGCTGCAACGAATGGGGTCCATGTCCCATTATTCCTCCATCTTTTTATCATTAAAGTATTAAGATCATTTAATGCAGCATCCTTATTTCCACCTCGGGCATAACATTCGGCACGTGTCAGATACATTTCATCCACGGCGGGGCCACCAAAGGGTAATGAAGGTGAGCCTGAATAAGTTGCTTTATAAGGATGTGTTGCGTCATTGGAAGATGCTCTAAAAAACGCATCCTTTCTCAGATCGTTGATATTATAAAGTTTATAAAGGCCTGAATCTGCATAAACATTTGTTCTGATTAGAACACCATATGTTTCCTGGAATGTAGGATACAAAACTTCAAAAGAACCATCATTAGGTGCTGCAAATGCCGCAAATGGGTTGTTACTGGTCAATGGTATACTGTTATAATCTGTTAACGTACTATTAATTGATAAGGAGCTATCGGCGTATATCCTGGCATTTTCATAATCCTGCATCGTTAAATAGACCCTCGACAGCATTGCAAACGCAGCCGCTTTTGAAGGTCTATTTTTTGTATTAGTTACACTGGGAACTAATTGTGAGCTAGCTTTGAGATCTCTTATTATTTGAATGAAAACATCTTTTACCTTGGATCTAACTGCAATCTTGGACAAATCTGCGGTCAATTTTAATGGAATACCGAGATCCAAGTTTGCTGTAGGCGGTTTATATGGCTGACCGAAGCATTCTTCTAAAAAATAATGCTCGATACCGCGCACAAACAAAGCTTGTCCATAAATGGAATTATATTTATTAACCTCCAAAGGGTTTTGAGGTTTAATATCTTTCAAGCCTTCTAAAACGACGTTAGACAAATAAATTACACGGTAAGGGTCATTCCAATCATTAGAAGGTAATCCTTCCCAAATATCTGACTTCCAAATATGGGCATTTCTAATATTCATCCCGTAGCTTGCAAAAGCATTGGAATCGGCAAAATAATAATCGTCACAGCCCAAATCAGTAATACCCGGTGCTGAATTGTACGTCGTACTCTCATAATCAAGTAACTGTTGAAAATCATCTAACGAGGTGGGAATATTGAGGGCGATGTTTGGCTTTTTATCCAAATATTTTTTACATGAAGTAAATACTAAGACAATCGATACAAGCATTATATATTCATAAACTCTTTTCATAACTTATTTTTTTTGTGTTTAAAATCCGACATTAATCCCAATAGAATACGATTTTCCAGGGAGCCCGGACAAATAGTTATTGTATGGGACATAGTCTGGGTCTATTCCTAATTTATTTGATCTCCAAATGATTCCAAGGTTTGAAGCATATAGATAAATTTGTATTGTTTCCACAGGGAGTTTGCGAATACTTTTTTTATTAATGTCGTATCCTACTCTTACATCTTGAAATCGTATATGGTCGCCTTTCTCAGTTAATATTTCGGACGCACTGTAAAAAAAGTCCCGATTACTATTCGTAGGATAAATAAAGGATGGAACATTTGTATTTTTTTCGTCGCCAGGGTTCTGCCATCTAAAGGCGTAATCAGTATTCCCCCTATCAATTTGATTGACTAGATTAGCATAATTAATTGAACCTCTTCTAAAGACATAGCCAAATTTATACGAAATATTAGCGGATAAAGAAAAGTTTGACAACCTAAACGAATTCATAAAACTTCCAAAATATGGAGCTATTGTTGGACCTTGATAGACCATGTCATTCAAGTTTGAAGACGATATCAAACTAGAATAGTTTTTGCTTAATTGATGATCACTCGTAAAGCCCATTGGATCTCCAGTCGCCGGATCAAGGCCTGCCCATTTGTAACTGTACAATGAACTAACAGGTCGTCCTACGATTGGATTAATTCCTCCGGAAACATAAGGCTGAATACTTGTATACTTAGCTTTATAATTGGACACCCAATCTTTGGCATAACTAAACAATAAGTTTGAAGACCATTTCAATTTTCCAATATTAATACTGGAATTAACAGTTATGTCAAAACCTTGGCCTTTTATATTTGCCGTGTTAGCGGCTATTGACGAAACACCGGAAGAAGGTGGTAAGTCTTGATTTCCGATAATATCCGTTCCTTTTTTCCGGTAATATTCAATACTGCCCGAGATAATATCTTTCTTAATCCCAAAATCTAATCGCATATTTAGTTGCGCTACGTTTTCCCATCTGAGATTAGCATTGGGATAATTTTGAATAACCGCCACAGGTAACCGCCATCTGTTCAGGATATTACTTAAACTTCTTGTTGTCAAAAGTGCTGCGATAGAATTATTAATGTTACCCTGATATCCATAAGTAACTCGAAAATTTAGTATTGGTAACCATTTGCTATGATAAAAGGCCTCCCGATCAATGTTCCATTTTATTCCGCTTGACCACAAGGGACGCCACTTGTTATTGGTTGCAGCCCCAAATATGTTGCCGCCATCTTTTCTTGCACTGGCTGATAAAGTATACTTTCCATCAAAAGTATAAGCCCCATTTGCAAAAAGAGATACATATCTATTAGTTAATTCGCTAAGACCTTCATTGTTAGGTATAAGGAAATAACTACCGGTGATATAGTTTGGGTATGTATTTACATAATCAACCGGTATAATAGAGCCGTTTTTATCGTTATAACCATAATACCGATTACTATTGCCCTTAGTACTTTCATCACTTATTTCTGCACCCCCCAAAATTGCAACTCTATGTTTTTCGCCGTTCCATGCTCGATTATAGTTTAATTGAGCCCTTGCGTTTTGAGAAATATACGCAGACCTGGATTGATCAAGAATGCCTCCCAACGGTATGACCCGAGTTACTAATCCCGAGGACCAGTTTATCTTTGTAAACTGATTAATTAAATCACGTGTATAATATGTCTGTTGACTGTAAAGGTTATTAACATCAGTTTGTCGTTTGCCAAATTGATATTTAAGATCGATATCAAGCCCTTGTATTATTTTAAATTTAATCGATGTATTAAATCGATAATTTATACCTAATGTTTTATTATTTGCATAATCTTTTTCTTTTAACGGGTAATATGTCCAGTCCAACAACTTGCCTGCTCCGACCGTATCAATATAACCCTGTCTATATTTTGCGATCGAAAGTGGTGTGCCATCATCTGTCGCTAGTTGTGTGTAAGGGTAGGTAAAATCATACTGAGATCCATAATTTTTAGCTAACGTTTGAGCATACCAAAGTCCTGTTGTTATTTCCAATCGATGATTTACCAGGGAGTAGGTATTACTGGCATTAATAGACAGTCGATTGTCAGTTCCGGTCTTACTTGTGTTGAAATTGTATCCAATAGAAAAGAAATACTGCTGAATATCACTTCCACCTTCAAGACTTAAGTTATATTGTTGCTGAACCGGTGAACTCAAATAATACTTACTTAAATCGTTTCTAGTATCGATATTTTTTAATGCTGCTAATTGAGCTGAGGAATCAGCAGCACTTATTTGTCCAGTACTTCTTTTAACTAGAATTTCGAGTACAGGGCTAAGTGCCGGATAGTAAGGAGAGTTGATATTGCCATTATAAGCGCCTCTATTGTATAAAAATGTCTCTAGGTCCACAAAGTCTGACGAACTAAGTGTGGGCGCATATAATAGATCTGGTTTATCCTTAAATGAAATACTGCTATTAAATGTAATTTTAAGTGGATGATTATACTTACCTGATCGGGTAGTAATTACTATTACCCCATTGCCAGCTTTTGCACCCCATATCGACGCTGATGATGCATCTTTTAGTATTGAAACACTTTCCACATCAGCTGGGTCGATAGCACTAATATCTCCCTCAAATGCAAAGTTATCAAGAACTATAAGCGGGCTTCTATTACTGAATATTGTACTCGCTGACCGGATCAATAAATTATTTCTTTGATTATTTCCAAAAACTTCATTTCCCGTCTGGAACAATAACCCACTTGTTATTCCTTGTAGTCGAGATAATACATCTGTGGATACAGCTCTGTTGAATAACTCGTTGTTTATTTGTACTACTGAGCCTGTGATTTCATTTATTTTTTGTTTTTGATAACCAGTATTAATCGTTACTCCTTCTCCTTCACTTATTTTTGTTTTTGTATTTATAGTTGTTAGGTCCGTTTTTCCTCCCACCCTTATTTCAGAAATTTCTATATTAGTTCCGCTAATTACTAACGTTGCACTTTCATCAACTCCTTTCAATGTGAAATAACCATCTGCGTCAGTACTGGTCCCTTTTGTTTTATCTCCTTTGACTTGTACAGATGCCCCGGCAACGGGTTCGCCTTTTTCATTTACTACGCGGCCATGTACATCAATTGGTGGTGGTGGTAGATTCTCATCAATTAGATTTGTCGGATCGGCCTTACTTTTTACCGCGATAAAACTTTGAAAGATTTTGTAAGTAAGCGGCTGGTCCTTGAAGCACAGATCAAGTACCTGTTGCAAACTGGCATTTTGGACCGACAGGGTTACTTTTCCAGCATGTTCCAATACATCCGTTTTGTACACAAAATCATACCCTGTTTGCTTCTTGATTTCGTTAAATACTTTTTCAAGTGGAGCATCCTTTACCTTTAAGGAAACATTCTGGGAATGACCATTGGCGCTCGCCGCCAGGCAAGCCGATAAGAATATGACAGCGGTTAATTTCATAATCCGCAACGTTTTGGTTAGCTCCGCTGTATAGCGGATACAAAGAGCCTTTAAAAACATAACTTTGTTTTTAGTTTGGGTTACACAATAAGCAGTCCGTCAGAACGATTGTTATAATTGGGTTGACCCGAACGACTCGCCGGAGGTGTTAGTCGCACTTCCGGTTTTTGTTACCTCAACCCCAAAAGGGGCTAAGACAGATCAACCATAAGAACTCTTGTTAAGGTCGCACAATGATCTTTTTTCCTTCCACACTGAAATGGGCACCGGTATATTCCAGGCCTTTTAATACTTCTGAAACATTCACCGTGCGGGGAACACCTACATTGTATAGTTGTTCCGGAATATTTCCTTCATAGATAACTTCCACATCATACCATCTGCCGATCTCCCGCATGATCACTTTCAAATCGGTGCGGGTGTATTTGAAGTTTCCATCTTTCCAGGCCATCACCTGCTCAAGATCAAGTCCGTTGACTACATTGATATCATTTGTGATTTTTGCTTGTTGACCCGGCTTAATAACATTGGATGCATTGCCCTTTGATACCTTCACAGATCCTTCAAGTAATGTCACTTTAATATCTGCTTCATCATCGTATGCATTCACATTGAAATGCGTTCCTAATACCTGCACTTGAACATCTCCTTTACTGACGGTGAAAGGCATGGTTGAATTATGAGCTATTTCCAGGTATGCTTCACCTGTCATAGATACTTTTCGCTCATTTCCTGTAAATGCTACCGGGTAAGTAATGGAAGAACCGGCATTCAGCCAAATATGTGAGCCGTCGGCGAGGGTCATATCGATCACTTTACTTCCTCTCGGGTTCGTCAATGTGTTAAACTGCACTTCTTTTCCCAGTCCCGAATAAACCAACCGCCCATCAGCCGTCCTGGTAACGGTAACAGATCCTTGCGAATAGGTGGTCAGACTGTCTACGGCAATCAATTTTCCATCGGCCAGTTTAATCACCGCTTTCTCCGATTTCGGTGCTTCCACGTCGGTTGCCTTCACGATCGGCGGTGTCCCGGTTTCTTTGTTGGTATTGAAGAACATCAGGTAGCCACCCACAATGATCAACGCTGCTATGCAGGCTGCAACGGCTATCCGAAAAAATGAACGGCGATAGAGCGGAACAACTTTAAAGTTCAACTGGCTCTCCAACTTTGTCATTATGCTTTTCCGTACTGTTTCTTTATTCTCAGGGTGATGCATCCTGACCAGATCAGCGAACCCGTTCTCTTCTTTCACTTCATCAAAGAACTTTATATGCTCAGGGTTTTCAGCCTTCCAACTTTGCAGCTCTGCTGTTTCAGTGTCTGACAGTTTCCCTTCCAATTCCTTATATAGTAAAAAGGCAATATGCTCAACCTTTGTCATGGTTTTAGTTTTTGAATTTCCTGTGTAGTAAGGTGTAAAGGTTAATGGTGGTCCGTATGGATACTACAGTCCAGCGTCCAAAATCTACCAGAAAAGCTGACAAAAATTTAAAATAACGGTAACCCTGGGGTCATATCAGGCTGTCCAAGGTTGCGGCGACGCCATAGCCAACTGGTCCAAACAGAGTATTAAAGCCAATAGTAAAGGTGTATTTCCGAGGGCCGTTTTCAGTAGGTTGATTGCATTCATCTTCTGGTTGCTGACAGTCTGAACGCTGATCTTGAGACGTTCAGCGATCTCTGCCGGTTTGAGTCCTTCCTTATAAGAAAGCAGAAAGATCTCTTTCATCTTGCCCGGCAGTTTTTCTACTTCAGCATAGACCAGTTGCATGAGTTCAGCGCGGATCTCTTCGAGGTAAAAGTTATCGCGCTGTAAAGTTGTGAGCGAACGAAGAATGTCCGCATGTTTGGTATCCTTTATCTTATTGTGTTGAAGAAAATTGAGACAGGCATTCTTCGCAGTCGTAAAAAGGAACGCCCTTATATGATCAAGACTATCGAACTCGCTATGCTTCTGCCATAACTTAGTAAAGCTATCTGCAGTAATATCTTCTGCATCTTCTGTGGTTGGTAAATATTTACTCGCGAACTCATAGACCCTGAAATAATATTCATTGTACACGGAAGTAAACGCGGTCTTTTCACCAGTGGTGAAGCTGCGCATCAGCGTAAATTCATCTCGATATTGTCCGTGCTCTTTCAAGTTTGCAGTGGTGTCCCTAAAGGGTAAATGTAAGAATAAGACAAATTTCTTACAAAGGTTGCTGCAACAATTTATGTATAAAGAATGGATTTTGAGGAAACTATACAGGCCTGTATAGGATTGTCCGGTACTGACTGTCCAGGCGCCTTCTAAACTGCTCCCCGAGTTGCTTTTTGTAGTGCATACTCAATGGGATGTCCCTTTTCAGTTCATCCCACTTGTCCAGGGCCACAATGTGGGATTGGTGAACTCTCAGGAAATCATTTTCCGGAAGTTCCCGCTGGAGCAGGTAGAGTTTGGCACCGCTGAGGTACTCATTATCTTTTGTCACGACGATGGTTCGTTCTTCCTTTTTGTAAATGCGAACGATCTCACTAAATGGTATGCTGATGACCCGGCCCATGCTGATAATAGTCAGCGAGGTCCGTGGTGTATACTGCACTATTTGAATTTGAAGGTCCTGCATGATTCATAAAAATGGGGAAGTAAATTACTCCCCCACGCTTGCAACCAAACTGCTTGCTTATTTATGAGAAAACTTGCCGTGTTAATATGAAAGAAGGAGTCGGATACTTCGACAGAGCTCAGTACCCGGCCCCCCCTCTCTTTCTTAAGTGTATGAGGAAACTATAAAGATAATCTCCGTGGACACTGGACTTTTGTCAGATCATTGACATGAGAAAATTGTACTGCATTGTTAAAAGCTATCCTTACTACAGTTGAGGGTGAGGAATCTACTATGTCCGAAAAAAAATAAAAATTTGGAAGTATCGGCATCAGACCGTTGCTTTGCAGTAATAATGAAACAAAATCTGCATATGCATCATCATCAAACTTACCAGGCGGTAGGCGGTGATTTGCTATGCAGTTAATATCATAAATTAATTCATCATTCACAGGGCTTACCTCGCGGTAAGCCCTTTTTGTTTTTATGCTAAGACTTGCTATTCAGAAATCTGGAAGACTCCACGACGGATCACTGAAGATCCTTCGTGAATGTGGTATTGCTGTCAGCAATGGCAATAGCCAGTTGCGGGTTGTAGCGGAAAATTTCCCCCTAGAAATTTATTTCCTGCGCGATGATGATATACCTGAGTATGTGCAGGACGGGGTAGCTGACATCGGGATCGTAGGAGAAAATGTTCTGCTGGAAAAAAATAAGAAAGCCTCTGTTATTACAAAACTGGGATTCGGCAAATGCCGGTTGTCCATCGCCATTCCTAAAAGCGAAACGGACGAATCACTCGAAGGAAAAAGGATCGCCACCTCCTACCCTTTTGTTCTTTCCGGGTATTTACAAAAGGAGAATATTTCATGCACCATTCACGAAATCTCCGGTTCAGTAGAGATAACACCTAAAATCGGTCTTGCTTATGCGATCTGCGATCTCGTGAGTACAGGCAGCACACTCTTCAGAAATGAGTTGAAGGAAATAACTACGATACTCCATTCCGAAGCGGTGTTGATCGCCGGAGCATTAAAGGTCGAAAAGCAAATGATTCTTGATCGTCTTTTATTCCGCATTCAGGCAGTAAAAAGGGCGAGGAACAATAAATACGTGTTGCTGAATGCTCCGAATAACAAACTGGAAAAGATATGCGGCCTATTGCCGGGCATGAAAAGTCCAACAATATTACCGCTCGCAAAACCGGGATGGAGTTCCGTTCATTCTGTGATAGGTGAAGATGATTTCTGGAATGTCATTGAACAGCTCAAAGAAGCAGGGGCAGAAGGTATCCTGATCGTACCCATTGAAAAAATGATAGCATGATGAAAATTATCAGAAATCCCGCTAAAGAAACCTGGGCTAATTTACTTTGTCGTCCCGCTCCCGCCTATAAATCTGTTCGCAAGGTTGTGAAAGATATACTGGACGAAGTAAAAAAGGATGGAGACAAGGCGGTAAGAAAGTTTGAAAATAAATTTAGCAGCAGGGATGATTCAAATTTTAACCTCACCGAAGAACTAAAAGAGTCCATACAACTGGCTAAAGAGAATATTGAAAAATTTCACCGCGCCCAACTGACAGAACCCAGGGTCATTGAAGTTATGCCCGGCATTCATTGCTGGCGAAAACAGGTTCCGATTGAAACTGTGGGTTTGTACATACCCGGAGGCTCCGCACCTTTATTTTCTACAGTATTAATGCTCGGGGTTCCTGCTGCACTTGCTGGCTGCAAGAATATCATTCTTTGTACCCCTTCGTTACATCCGGCAGTAATTTATGCTGCTGGTCTGTGCGGTATCAAAAATATTTTTCCGATCGGAGGAGCCCAGGCAATAGCAGCAATGGCATACGGGACAAAAACAGTTCCAAAAGTAGCGAAGATATTTGGCCCAGGGAATGCGTATGTGACTACGGCCAAGCAATTGGTACAAACTGAAGGTGTTGCTATTGACATGCCAGCCGGTCCTTCGGAGCTTTTGATAATTGCAGATGATTTAGCCGATGCCCGTTTCATTGCAGCGGATCTCCTGTCCCAGGCCGAACACGGAACCGATTCGCAGGTGATACTGCTCACCACATCGGAAAAGTTGATTGAAGAGGTTAAGCATGAGCTCAGTTTACAATTGGAAACTCTTCCAAGAAAAGATATTGCGATAGTGGCATTGATCAATTCAAAGATCATTCTCGTTAACAGCTTAGAAGAAGCAACTGAGATATCAAATAGTTATGCCCCCGAACACTTAATTCTTGCCTGTAGAGAAATATCCGATCATGTAATCAATGCCGGGTCTGTTTTCATTGGAAATTACTCCCCGGAAGCAGCGGGCGATTATGCAAGTGGTACAAATCATGTGCTGCCTACCGGCGGCTATGCGTCGGCATATAGTGGCATATCAGTCGAAAGCTTTATGAAAATAATCTCGTTTCAGTTAATTTCTAAAACAGGATTGCAAAACCTTTCGAAAACAGTCATCACAATGGCAGCAGCTGAAGGTCTGGAGGCACATAAAAAAGCAATTGAAATCAGGTTATGAATATTGAAAGACTTATAAGAAATAATATAAAAGGGCTGTACCCTTATTCATCGGCAAGACATGAATTTGCCGGCGCCGCCTCTGTTTTCCTGGATGCCAACGAAAATCCTTTTGACACAGGATACAATCGTTATCCGGATCCTTTACAGTGCAAACTCAAAGAAAAGATCGCGGGCATGAAAAAGATTCTGGCTGCAAATATCTTTTTAGGCAATGGCAGCGATGAAGCGATTGACCTTTTGATAAGGATATTCTGCGAACCGGGGTTGGACCGTATCATGGTTTGTCCTCCGACCTATGGTATCTATGAAACAGCCGCAGCCATCAATGATGTCCGCATAATAAAAATTCCGCTGGATGTCAACTTTCAACTGGATACGGAAGCAATCAAAAATGCCGCTGATGATTTTATCAAACTGCTTTTTATCTGTTCTCCCAATAATCCAACTGGTAACAGCGTCAAGCGCTCAGATTTAGAAATTATTTTAAAAAACTTTAAAGGTATTGTTATCATCGATGAGGCTTATATCGATTATTCAAGACAGACAAGTTTTATCAATGACCTACCTACTTTTCCCAATCTTGTTGTTTTGCAGACGCTTTCCAAAGCATGGGGTCTTGCGGGTCTGCGTTTGGGAATGGCTTTTGCTTCAGCAGAAATTATCAACTATCTCAATAAAATAAAGTATCCCTATAATATCAATGCAGCCACACAAAAGTTGGTGGTTGATGCACTGGACAATGAACATTCCATCAATGCATGGACCAAACAGATCATCGGACAGCGGAAATGGTTGAGAGAACACCTGGCCGCACTTCCCTTTGTGATAAAAGTATATCCCTCCGATGCCAATTTCCTCTTTGTAAGGACGGACAATGCAGATATCATCCATTCCCATCTGCTGTCAAAAGGCATCATTGTAAGAAAAAGAGAGGGTTGTCTTCGTATCACGGTCGGAACGCCTACAGAGAATGACAAGTTAATTAAAGAATTAAAGAACCTGAACGCATGAAAAAGTTTTTATTCATTGATCGCGACGGTACGCTGATAAAAGAGCCACCCGATGAGCAAATTGACTCATTCGAAAAATTGGAATTCCTTCCAGGTGTTTTTCAGTGGTTGGGCAAAATCGCCCGCGAACTGGATTATGAACTGCTGATGGTGACCAACCAGGACGGGCTCGGTACGGCTTCCTTCCCTGAAGAAAATTTCTGGCCCATCCAGGATCATATTATCCGCTGCCTGCAGAACGAAGGGATTTGTTTTACCAATGTATTGATTGACCGAAGTTTTTCGCACGAAAATAGGAATACGCGAAAACCAGGTGCAGGTCTGCTCCGTGAATACATGAAACTGGATCTTTCGAATTCTTACGTTATTGGTGACCGTGACACTGATTTAGAACTAGCCTTTAACCTCGGTTGCAAAGGGATAAAGATAGATGGCTGGGAGAGCGTATACAGGATACTTACGGAAAGAAATGTGATTCACCGGCGCAATACAAGTGAAACAAAAGTTATCGTTGAACTGAATCTTGATGGATGCGGGAAATCCTCCATCAAAACCGGGATAGGTTTTTTTGATCATATGCTGGAGCAACTCGCAAAGCATAGTGGTATAGATATTTTCCTAATCACGGAAGGCGATCTGCATATTGACGAGCATCACAGCATAGAAGACACAGCTATTGTACTTGGTGAAGCCATTGCAATGGCACTCGGTAGTAAAGCAGGTATCGGGCGTTACGGTTTTTGCCTACCGATGGATGATTGCCTTGCACAAGTTGCGTTAGACCTCGGCGGAAGACCCTGGCTGATCTGGGAAACGGAATTTAAAAGAGAGAAGATCGGTGATATGCCCACTGAAATGTTCTTTCATTTTTTCAAATCATTCAGTGACGCCGCCAGATGCAATCTCAACATCAAAGCCGAAGGATCAAATGAACATCATAAAATTGAAGCCATCTTTAAAGCATTTGCAAAGTCTATAAAGATGGCTATTGCACGAGATGAAAGTAACCAGTTACCTACAACCAAAGGTGTTTTATGATAGCCATAATAAAATACAATGCCGGGAATACAACATCAGTGCGCTATGCGCTAAACCGCCTGGGTACGGATTCAATTATAACAGATGATCCAGTTATTATCGAATCTGCCGATAAAGTGATCTTCCCCGGCGTAGGCGAAGCGAGATCGGCGATGAATTATCTCATGGAAAAGGGACTTGACAATACGATCCGCAATCTGACGCAGCCAGTACTCGGGATTTGTCTCGGTATGCAGCTGCTATGTAATTATTCCCACGAGAATAATACACAAGGACTTTGCATCTTTAATTCGGTCGTTCGGAAATTTCCGCCTCTCTTAAAAGTGCCGCATGTAGGATGGAATAAGGTGCGTGAAAGAAAACTTCAGTATGATGCTTATTTCGTGCACAGTTATTATGCGGAGCTATGCACCGAGACGATTGCGGAAACAAACTATATGTTCCCATTCAGTGCCGCGCTGCAAAAGGATAATTTTTATGGCGTGCAGTTTCATCCCGAAAAAAGCGCCACCGCCGGCGAAAGGTATCTAAAACAATTTTTGTCCCTATGACCATTATACCCGCAATAGATATTATAGACGGCAAAGCCGTAAGACTTGAGAAAGGGGATTATGCATCCGCTAAACTTTATAGTGAGAATCCACTGGAGCTTGCCAAACAATTTGAAGATGCAGGACTAAACCGTTTGCACCTCGTTGATCTGGATGGAGCGAGAACCGGAAGTGTTAAGAACTGGAGGGTGCTGGAAACGATCTCCGCTAAAACAAAATTGCAGATCGATTTTTCAGGTGGCCTCGCTTCGCAAAAGCAGTTGAGCATTGCATTTAACTCCGGAGCCTGGTATGGCTGTATTGGGAGCATGGCCGTCAAAAATGAAATGTTGCTATCCGAATGGATCATCGCCTATGGGGCAGAGCGGTTCATCATAGCAGCGGATGTTATGCAGGGCAAAATAATGATCAAAGGGTGGACCGAGCCAACAGATAAAACCGTGCATGACCTGATCGACCGTTATAAGGAGATCGGCGTAAAACAATTTATCTGCACCGATATTGAATGCGACGGAATGCTAAAGGGGCCGTCCGTTGAACTCTACAAACAAATACTAAGGAGGCAAAAATCAATAAAGCTGATCGCAAGCGGTGGTGTGAGCTCAATACAAGATCTGTCTGCATTGAGAGAAATCGGATGCAGTGGAGTTATTGTCGGAAAAGCCATTTATGAAAACAAAATAAAGCTATCGGAGCTATGCTGAAAAAAAGGATCATCCCCTGCCTGGATATACGAAATGGACGCACCGTCAAGGGAACGAACTTTCTTGATCTGCGGGATGCAGGCGATCCTGTCGAATTGGCTATGCGCTACTGTGAAGAGGGCGCCGATGAACTGGTATTCTTAGACATAACAGCGACACGGGAAAAAAGAAAAACGATGGCAGCACTCGTGAACCGCATTGCCGCAACGATCAATATTCCTTTCACGGTCGGTGGAGGTATCGGTAGTACCCGTGACGTGGAAGTATTATTGGAAAATGGGGCAGACAAAATTTCCATTAACTCTGCAGCTTTCAGGAATCCTTCATTGATCAGCGAACTCGCTAAACGATTCGGCAGCCAGTGTGTCGTGGTGGCTATCGATACCAAATACGAAATGAATAACTGGCAGGTGTATCTGGATGGCGGAAGAACGCAAACAGGCACCGATTGTTTATTATGGGCAAAAAAAGCGGCCGACCTGGGGACGGGAGAAATACTGCTCACAAGCATGGACCATGATGGAACAAAGAATGGCTTTGCCATCGATATCATAAGTATTGTCTCCGGATCATTGTCCATCCCTGTTATTGCTTCCGGGGGAGCCGGAACAATGTCTCATTTCGCCAGCGTATTTGAATCTGGAAAAGCCGACTCCGCACTTGCTGCGAGTATCTTTCATTACCGGGAGATCGCTATTCCCAAACTAAAGGAATATTTATGCAACAGGAATATACCGGTGAGGCGCTGATCCCTGCCATTATACAGGATTCACAATCCGGAAAAGTTTTGATGCTGGGATACATGAACAAGGAAGCCCAGGCAATTACTCGCGAATCAGGTAAAGTCACTTTCTACAGCCGGAGTAAAGAAAGACTATGGACCAAGGGTGAAAGGTCAGGGAATTTTTTGCTCGTAAAAGAAATTCTCAGAGACTGTGATAACGATACGCTATTAATCAAAGCCGACCCGACAGGGCCGGTTTGTCATACTGGCTCTGACACTTGTTTCGGAGAAGAGAACAAATTTTCACTTTCAAAACTTGAAGCAATAATAGGACAGCGTAAAAAAGAAGCCGTGACCGGTTCGTATACTTCATCGCTGTTCGCAGCAGGCGTCAACAAAATCGCGCAGAAGGTTGGCGAAGAGACCGTCGAACTGGTGATAGAGAGCATGGAAATAAATACTGAAAGATTCTTAAATGAAGCTGCGGACCTGTTATTTCATTACCTGGTGCTACTGCAGGCAAAAGGGACGAGAATGAGTGATGTTGTTAAAGTATTAGAGGATCGAAACAGTAAAGATTTGGTGAAAGAAGGAGGCCATGTTTAGCTTGACCTCCGACCCTCTTACCTTTAAGTGCACGGGCAACCATCAACATGGTTCCCGTTCCCACTGGACTTTTAAATGAGAAAACTTAAGATCATGTCTGAGAAACTCACACACTGTTAATGCTATCCTTACTACAGTTGAGGAAGGGGAATCTACCAGATGGTTTGAAAAATTATTCTTCATCGAAAATGTGACTTAAAATTGGGTTCAATGTTTTGTCGTGATAGTTTTGTACCAATAAAAACCATGACGTTTTATTTGATGATCGTCATTTCAGGCAATTACCACCTTCCAAAATTCCTAACTGATGAGTATTCGTAAGGCCCATTTACAAGATGAGCCTGCTATTGTAGGCCTTCTTAATCAATTATCCTATCCCGACACACATGATTTTCTGCGGGATAAGATGCTTAATATCTTTATTAATCCCAATGCTGAAATCTGGGTATATGAACAGGATAAAAGAGTAATTGCATTTATCTCCCTGGATATCCTGACGCTCGTCGGCTTAGAGGGCGATCTAGCTCGCATCAACTATTTTGCAGTTGAGTTAGGGCATCGACACAAGGGCATTGGGAAAGAATTATTATCCTTTGCTGAATCTTATGCTGCAATGCGAAAATGTAAGCGCATAGAACTTCATTCCAGTGAATACCGTAAAGATGCCCATCGGTTCTACGAGGGAAAAGGGTATAAGGAATCTCCAAAGTACTTTATTAAATCATTGGAGGCTGAGGAAAGTAAATACTAATGACAAATGGAAAATGAAATCTTAGAAGAATTAAAGCAATTCAAATCATTATTCCTGAAAATGACAGGAACATCAGATGTTGCACCCATTGACATTTTCAAAAAAGAAGCATTAGACAAAGCAGCGAAGCAGTTCCAGAAAATGGAAATCCAGCGGGGCGAATGGGTACCTGAATCCGACCTGAGTACCTATTTCAAAGACTGTTCGTGGATGGCCGGAAAATTTATTCGTGAAGAATTCGAGTTTACGGCCTGGATCAAACATCAAAAGCAATTCCATTACAATAAGGCCGCCTTAAAGGAACTGGCAAAGGAGCTGAAGGATAGAAACCTGCATCTTGGTCGATACATTGAGTATAAGCGAAGCCAAGACGAATTTCAAAAGAAGGTGGACACGACGAAAGAGCGATCGCAGCGACTGTATCTGTTACCAGATGATGCGCGGGATGTAACGACCTCTCCCATTCCTTTGCCGGACGTTGAGCTGGTTAAGGCGGACCTGGAACGACTTAAAGCAGAATTCTTTATTTACAAGATGGCGGACTATGTTGACATTTATAAGAGTAACTACTCGATGCTGAAGACCATTTATTACTTTGAAAAGTATATTGATCCTGCGCTAAAGAAAAGATGTATTAAATGGTGCGATAGCTTTAATTATGCGAATAAAGCTTTCGAAATGATCACCGGGAAGAAAGAAAAGACGTTTGAGACGGTGAAGGAGGAGGAGAAGATTGAGTTGTGAGGAGCTTCTACCCTTTCAGATCTTCTATTGTTGTATAGCCTTCATTGAACCTTGGTTTACCGTCGATGATCATATACTTCTCTCCTTTCAGCGATTCTACCGGAATATTACCGTCTTCGAATGATAGGATATCGTGTATCTCTGTCACCTCCGTAGCACTGGCCTCCTTGATGTCCACTACGTATTGCTTGTTTACAAAAGTGTTCTGGTTTGGTTGAGCCGTTTCATAGACCAACCCTTCATAATAATGTCCAGACTTTTTCCCTTTGATGTTAAAATAGGTACCCATACCTAATATGTCTACTTGCATATCTAATTTTTTGCAAAGTTAGGCATAGGTCTTCTTTTTCTTTTCAACCTTCAGGATCTCAGATTCCAGGTACATCGCTTTTTTCCTCCCCTTTATGAGTTGCGGCTTTACAATGCCTTCTGAAATTGCCCTGATCAAGGCGGCACTACTGATCCCCACCATTTTCATCGCACCTTCTTTGGTCAGCAGCTGATCCTGCATCATGGCGAGCTTTACTTCTTCTTTGATGATGGTTCTGAGGCGAGTGAAAAAATCTTCGGCGGTGATAGATTGAAAGAGGATTGTTTCCATATTGTGGTTGTCAATTGTTGAAAAAACAATACTACAGTTGAGGGAGGGGAAAATACCAGCCGAAAGGGACTAAATTTTGATAAAATGAATCGAATGACCCATTTACCGATCAAAGCTGAAATGCCATCCTCACTCATTGCAGAATAATTACTACATTAACCTTACGATGATGGGAAAGAGCCAGATGACTAATTGAATCAATATTGTTATGCGATTATGAGCGAATTATATATTTTCAATAAGAAAATCGAAAGCATCTTTCAATTACTGGGAGAAAAGGAAAATAATATATCCTATAGTGTTGCTTATGCATTAAGTACCTCTAAAGAATTTCTCAAGAATTTTCTGAATCTTTTAGGAATTAAAACACATTTTGACCCTGAAAAAATAAAGATCGTACTTCAACAACATGAACGAGAAAAAGGATTTACCGATTTTGAAATAATACAGGAAAGAGAATTTCATATTCTCATCGAGGCTAAACGAGGCTGGAATTTTCCTTCGCCCGATCAAGTCACAAAATATGCTAAGCGTAACAGTTTCAAAAATAGCAGAGTAAAAGAAAAGCGTTTTTTAATATTCAATGAGAGCACACCTGCTTTTACCCAAACTCATTTTAAGACAAATAAGATCGATGATATAGTCATCGAAGTAATTCCCTGGCAGATTCTGGAAAAGCTTACCATCGCGTCCATAAAAAAGGGCCGTGATTCTGAAAACAGGATCTTGCGAGACCTGAATCTTTACTTACAAAAAATCAGTACGATGCAAAAAATTGATAGTAACTGGGTCTATGTCGTCTCTATAGGTCCTGGTGGGCCAGAAAACTGGAATATTAGCTGGCGGGATGTTGTTGTTAAGTACAACAAGTATTTTTGTCCTGTCGGGGGAACAAAAGCTGGCTGGCCGGTCGAGCCTCCTAATTATATTGCTTTTCGCTACGAAGGCAAATTGCAATCAATACATCATATTGACAGTTACCAGGTCTTCACTGATCCTTCTTTGCATTTCCCAAATGTTCCCAAGCAACAATGGGGCGAATGTTATTTATATGATCTAGGTCCGGCCATCAAGCCTTCCCACGAAGTCAAAGCAGGCAAGAAAATAGTCAGGCAAATGAGAGTATGGGCTATGCTTGACTTGCTTCTTACTTCATCGACCATTGAAGAAGCCAGGGATAAATCAAAAGAACGAGAAAGCCGCAAAAGTTAAATTTCAAAATATGGCCAAAAAAGAATTCATCGAGGCAGCATATCATACTTCCAAGCAGTTTTATAATGATGAAATTGATATGAAAGAGGCGAAGCAGCATCTTTCAGCGCAAGGGATGAATGCAGGATCTGCTTTCATCAACGTGAATGTCTTTAAACATTTAATGAATGGTGAAAAATTTACGAGAACACTTACCGGCCCGACGTTCGATTATTGGTTAGGGGAAATATTCAAGGACTTTGGTGCTGAAAGGTTATCAACCTGTCTCAAGGCCTTATTAATGCATATAGAATATATGGAGGCTGATCGCGATTATCGTATGCGTCTGGTCCGAAGTATTCATAAAAAATACTCGGCTCTGTTAGAAGAAACTACCCAACAGCTATATGATGAGGAAGAGGTGATATTTCCGGAAGGCAAAGAAAAATACCGATTACACAGATTCAAAGAAAGGAATAGAAAATTAGTAACGCTTGCAAAAGATCAATACAAAAAAACAAACCCTGATCTGAATTGCCAGATCTGCAAATTTTCCTTTTCCAAATGCTATGGAAAGATCGGCATCAATTTTATTGAAGCACATCATGTTTTTCCCATATCTAATTTAAAAGAAGAAACACCCATGAGAATTGAAGACCTGGCCATGGTTTGTTCCAACTGCCATCGTATGCTTCATCGCAAACGGCCATGGTTAACGATTAATGAACTTGGAAAGCTCATTAAAAAATAACTACTTAACGATTTGAAAATTAGCTTAACATGACCCATTGAACGATGTATGCTTACAATAACCCTACCATCCATTTCTTTGTATCCTTCACCAGAATCCCCATCGTATTAATTTTACCAGCTTTGTAACTATGGTTAGCGCCTTCAATCCTTACCAGTTTAGTCTTCTTTAGTGCCGTCGTTACTTTTTTTATCAGAGCAAAATCTGCAAATTCATCGCGGCTACCCTGCAAAAAAAGCATGGGCACTTTAATTTTTCTCAGGTGATCAGCCCGTTCAATAGATGGCTTACCCGGTGCATGAAGCGGAAAGCCGAAGAAGACGATTCCTTTAATGCCCGTTACTTGGTTCTCCGCTATATATTGCAAAGTCATTCTTCCGCCAAATGATTTTCCGGATACAAATAACGGAAGTGCCGGAAATAATTTCTGCGCTTTGGCAATTACCGCTTCAATGGTTTTGTGCGCCACAGGCGGCCTGTCCGGCGGGCCCTTTTTTGGCTTTTCCATAAAAGGAAAATTGAATCGCATCGCTGCAATTCCTGTTTCGGCTAGTGATGCTGCCAGTCCATCCATAAAAGGGTGCTCCATCCCCGCTCCCGCCCCGTGCGCGAGCGTTAACAGGCAAATGGGCTTATCAGGAACTATGCTGATCGCAGATATGTTGCCGATCTCGAGAGATACTTTGATCTTAAAAGATTTTTTTTTCATTTTGCATTACTTGCTTTTGGCTATTTCTTTCTTCGATGCCTCCCATTGCTTTTTCATGGCGGCCAAGTCTATTTTTGAACAATCCTGTATCAGCAGCTTCACGATAGCGGGCGGCATCTGGTTTTCATTTTCGAAATTGATGCAACCCTTCTGGAAACTGGCGAGCGGCAATAATTTTTTATACTTTTCGTGCAGGACCGGTGATCCGTAAATTGGCATGATGTGGAGGGACATATAATTTTTCACGCTCGATAATCCGTACTTGAAACTACCGGGTGCCATGTAGTTGATCATTTCCTTTCCCATCATCGGGGCAATGACTGGCTTTACGGTTTTATCATATCGCAGAATGGTCTCGTGAATAGCTGTCAGAAGTTTTCTTCTTTCGACGGGTTGTTTTGAGATGTAGGAGGTAGGCATGGAATAAAGTTACAAAAGAAGTGGCTGTGCTGTGACTGTTAGAGCTAGAACATCGCCATTTGGAAGTTTTTCGGAACTTTAGAGAATGAATTACACAGAAGAAAAAATATATGCTGAGGTAGGGCGAGACGACAGAACCGTGACGGTGAATTTTAGGAAAGACAGTGATGCTTATGAACAATACGGTCCAAGTATAACAGGAGTGTTCATGTATGACCAGTTTCAACGGGAAGATCTTGATAAGCGGCTAGCTGATCCAGATAATCAAACTAACGGCAAGGTCAAGATCAAATATTTGGGTTCGGATCTAACAGAAGGAAAAGTATCTATGCTGGAAATGGAGGGTGTACTTACTTCCGATATTGTTTCTCTCTTTCATTTTAACTGGCCAGGAAGAAATACTTTTCACTCAACCGACACAAGGGAAGTTACAGTACACACCATTCCAATGAAAATGCAGCCAAAAGGACGCGATTATAACTGGATGTACGGGGCTGCTAAAAGAATGGTGAAGGAAGGAATTGGCATGGGACCAAAGGATAGAGAATTCTACCTCGGTTGTAAATTATATTTTGAGCCCGATGCCTTTTCGGAAGAGGAACAAAAAGAAATTAATGATGAAACTGGCAAACTGAAATTTGAAGTAGAATGGAATTTTCTTGGAATTAAGTTACAGCGCGAAGAAGCATCAGAGGACGAAGTGAAAAAGCTTGGTTTAATGATCAGGGTAAGGCAAAAGGAAGCTTTTTCACTCTTGGAAAAGAATTTGAAGCAAGCAGGCACGACTGTAGCAAAACTGATGAAAGAAAATGAAGAGACGGCTATTCGTCTATTCACGAAAACAGAACGTTACCAAGAAAGAAATTTTAACGTGACAGGTAAGTTTCCTGTATACCTGGATGCAGACCGCTTTTTACACATATACCTTCGTCACGTAAAAGAAGGACGGGTATCTGAAAGATTCGACTGGAAAGATAATTTTCAGTGGAAAGAAGAAGACATTTTTATCCCAATGGAAAGCGTGCTTGAATTAATTATGGATGATATCCAAGAACATTTTGAAAAGCGACCCGGAAGAAGGTATCGTAGAACTGGAAGAAAAAATATTTATTTTGAAGGGGATTATTATTCGTTATGGATCGAAGCAGATGGCAAGATCAGCACTTTTTATAAGAACAGGAAAGCGCACGAAAAGGAACCTCTTTCAAATGCCGGAAATACTCATGCGTAAACCCGGTAAAATTGAACTCTGAACTATTGAATGTGTTCGCCGACGTGAATGATACTATCCGGAAATGAGCTCCTTCAACCGCACCAATCGCGAATAAAAAACGTCATTGATTGGTTTATCAGGATTTGCTCGTAATACATTTATGTGACTTTGAATGAAGGTCGGGACATTTGTGATATTTGATCCTTCATCTAATTGAACTGTCGCTGGTAGCTTTGCCTCCCTGAAAAAGGTATCCAACTCTTCTATTTGCTTCTCGGTGAATTGCATTTAGTAATGTACAGAAAAGAAATAAGAACCCAGCGGGTGTGTTGTTTATCGAAAAGTGTTGACAAGTGTGGAATAAGTTGTTGATCCAGGCACTTACCTTTAACCTGTACTTTTACTAGCCCTTGATTATAAAAGAAGAGTTCCTGCAGTTGGGGACTCTTTTTTTGTCGACTACGAACAAATCAATTCAAATTCGAGGTTTCGATCATCTCAATCTCCTCTTCAGTTAAATCATATAAAGAATAAACCAATCGATCAATTTCCCGGTCGGTATTGTCGATTGCTTTCTGAATATCATTTACAACCCTTTTCTGCTCCTCAAAATATTTTAACCAGTCTGCTTCCTCAGCAATTGAAATCTTAATTTTTTGCTTTTTAAGTTCTTTAATAAAGTCATTAAACGAACTATCATACCATGAGTAAAGCTTGTTGGTAATTTTTAATCCATCGAATTTGGCCGTTAACAAATCATTGAAACTTGACTTTGCCTCATTTACTTCTCTACCCTTCGCAATCATGATTTCCGCTTTCTCGATGAAGGGCAATTGTTTGGGCTGGTCGATAATCTTTATGGGAAGTTTCTTACAGTTTTCTATTAAAAATTTCTGGAAGAGTCGCTTCTCGATATCCAAATACTTATAGGTATGATAGTAATTGATTAGTCGTGAATTTAGAAGCACCAACAAATATTTTACTGATATAGGTTTTCGAGGTATCAAACCAAATCCATGATGTGTAAAATAGTAAGGCTCGTTCGCATAAGAGGCATATATCCTTGGCGGTGTTCCTGAAACTATCTGCCTAGCGATGATTCTTTCCTCGTTGAAAAACCTCTCTTCCCGAGGTCGACCAAGCCATTCCCCATACTTAATAAATTCATCAATATGGGGTAAGGTGTAATAGCGAATAATATTCTCCCCGGAAATTAATGGCTTATATGCATCATCTCTTTTTGTTGTGGAATGAAACACTCTATTTTCAATGTCTGTGGGACTATGTCCTTTGTACTTGTCATAAGGTGTTATTCCCAAAGAGAAATCACAATAATCTCCTAAGAGGACTGATCCTTTCTCTACTCTTGAAATGATATCAGAGGCATCATCCGATAAATACAAATTGAAATTGAGCGATTCATCCTTTCGCCAGTCTTCTTTATTTTTAATGAAAAATCTTTCAGGGTCAATCGAAGTAATTTTTTCATCCTTAGCATAAGGTAGTATGCTTACTTCTTCACAGCTAATTCCTTTCCGCAGTACGAAAATCATTGTTTCTACTTTCGCATCCGGGAATACGTCATCAGGAAGTTTAATTATTTGCGTCAACGGAGAAATCAACAATTCACGTAGTTTTTTATAGGAACTATTAACCAACATCGAATTGGGATTGATAAAGGAAAGAAATCCAGACGGTCTTAATAATTCAACTCCCCGTTCTATAAATATAGAGTAAAGATTGATCCTGTTTTCGCTAGTACTGTACTTTGAAAAAAGGTATTTACTCGTATGGTTCGGAAGGTTTTTGACATCAACATAAGGTGGGTTACCAATGATAACGTCAAAACCGCCCTTTTCAAATATCTCGGGGAATTGTTTCACCCAATTAAAGGCTTTCTCACCAGCTACCGATGCATCATCGATCAAACTGTTGCCACACCGAATATGTTGGCTAAGATCATTTAATTTTCTTCCCTTTTGGGCGGTCCTCAGCCAGAGACTCAACCTGGCAATCTCAATTGCATCTTCATTGATATCCACACCATAAAGGTTATTCTGAAGAATTGTTTTTTCCACATCGCTCATAACAATGGCCTCTCCCAACAATTGAGCGGTTAATTCATCCACCAGTTTATGCTCTGCGATTAGAAACTCCAGCGCCTGATTAAGGAATGCGCCGCTACCACAGGCCGGATCGCATATTGTTAATTGGAATAGCCAATCCCTATACTTATTAAGAATCTTAATTTTATTTTCCCGCGCATCCTTTCGTTTTCGATAAGCAAAGATTTCCGAGTTAATACCCAGCTCATTCCTTTTTTTGCGACAAAGTTCGCCGACAGTGTTTTCAACAATATACTTCGTTATGTACCTGGGGGTGTAAAAGATGCCTTCCTTTTTCCGTTTGGTCTTTCCTTTGTCCAACGTGATACCTTGCAGTTCAGCCTGTACCTCTTCAATTTCTGAAAGACTGTGTTCGAAAATATGACCGAGTATATTTACATCAACCTCGGATTCATAATCGTAGTTGCTTAGTGTTTTAGCCCCGTTGTATAAAAGATTATCGTCAATTTTGATGTCATCAAGAACAACGTCCTCAGCAAATAAGCCTCCATTATATCCAAATATATCATACTGCTTGCCTTCGTGACCTGTATTTAGATAACCAAAATATTTTTTGAAGCGATCGTAGAGTGGAACGTAGTTATCGAGTTCTTTCAGTTTTTCCCACTGGTCTAAAATTTCACGAACACTGTTAGGAGGAACTAATAATCGGTCTTCCGCAAATAAAATGAATAGAAGCCGATCTAATAGTTTCTGTGTTTTCTTGAATAATTCCAGCCTGTCATGGGTCGGATTTAATTCGGCAATATTGTTGAAGAGACTGTTCTTGAATTGAGAATAATCGTCATATAGTTTCTTCGTTATGTTTTTTTCCTCGGTAATTGAGGTTTGTTTCATCTTGAGCGGAGTATCCGCTTCAATACTCTTTTGGCTTAGACAGAGGTAAAGGAAAGTAAAATCGTCTCTTTTAAGATTAAATAAGTCAAAATCTTCATGATCAATCGCATCGCTTATATAAAATCTTAATTTTTCAAAATTTGAAGTAATAATGTAATTACAATTCTTGTGCTTACTCTTATACCCAAATACCTGCTTTTCGATACTATCGAGATCGGTGGTAGAGGTATCTTTTAATTCGACTACCCCTATCACATTGGACGATCGAAGTAAAGCTCCATCGCTTTTTGTTGCATCCGCCTCGGTTTTCTTCTCCAATACGAAATCATAATCGGGTTGTGGTTTGAGGGTATAGCCCAATACAGTCACAAAAAGATCCCTGACAAAACCTTCCTGATATTCCTCTTCTTTGGAGTTTCGGATATGGTCTTGTATGGTCGGGTTGTGGAAATGGGCCGAATACTTATCCCAAGCTGCATTTACTTCCTCAAAGTCAAGTCCCTGGAGATATTTTCTAACAACAGATTTTTGGAATAGCCTCATTTAATACTGGTTACGCACCAAATATATTGATTCTTAACCATATACATTGGCCAATGTCCCTTTTGAATCCTACGGTCTTAGGCTCCCATCGTCCTGCACCTATTCCGATTAATTATCTTGGGACACGGAAAATGATTTCGTATTGCCGGTGAAGTACGCTGGGGAAGTATGGCAATTTCCCGCTAGAATTGGGCATTGAGGTTACGTTGTGAAATTCGAAGTCTATTTTGAGAAAAAATCTAAACTAACTTGTATTCAAAGCCATCACCTCCATGAATTGGGTTACTGAAATGTTCAAGAAAACAGCCGCGAAATGCGGGGCTACCATATTTATCGAGCCGGAATATGGACATGCGGGATACATAGTCTTTCCCAAAAAGAGAATTTTCTTCAGAAGCGAACGGTTTAACATAAATAATGCCGGGTCGATTGAGTCTGTCGTGGACAAGAATTACTGCCATTTCTTTTTAAAACATTTTGGGTATAAAGTCCCTGAAGGGCGAACATTCTTTAGTGACTTGATTAACGATCAAGTTGAGCGAAAGAGGACAATAGATGATGGCTATGTATATGCGAGGTCACTAGGATGGCCTGTAATGCTCAAACCCAATAATGGAAGCAAGGGCAGGCTGGTAGTCAAGGCAGAAAACAAATCAGATTATTACCAATTCGCCCGAAAAATCTTAAAATCAACACAAGTTTTCATTGTAGAAAGACACTATGCGGGGGACGACTGCCGGATAATAGTATTTAACAACAAGGTGTTTGCAGCCTATAAGCGCAAGCCGTTCACCATTGTCGGTACTGGTACTAAAACAATCTCCCATTTGCTTACCGAAGCAAAAAGGAAAGTAGAAACATCTGGCAACGGTAAACTTGACAAAGAACGGATTAATGCAACCTTGCAAAAGCTGAAAAGGAAACTAACTCAAATCCCTGAGAAAGGTGAAGAATTAATTTTGATGCAAAATGCTAATGTCTCCAGCGGTGGGCAGATGGAAGATATTACGCCCCTGCTCCATCCACATTTTAGAAAAATTGCAGTACGAATGGCGAAAGATCTCAACCTGGTGTTATGCGGTATCGATATCATTTGTCAAGACATTACAAAAGCTGATAAAGATTACGTTATTCTCGAAATTAACAGCGCGCCAGCATTGAGACACTATGCTTCGATTGGAAGGTCTCAATTATTGCGGACGGAATCCTTATACGTCAAGATTTTTAGTCACCTGCAGAAGTCATAACTCCATGAACAAACTTTATATACTCCACGAAGCGATAACCAAAGAGATCGAAGAAAGAATTGTCATGTTCATCCTATCTGCAGAAAAAGCAGGTCTTTCATGTCATATCCTGGACAGTAGTAAAACCGATCATTCCAATATAATCATTCCACAAAAAGGAGACTTCTTATATAATATTTCCAGAGGGAGCCAGCATCTCGAACTTTCCATGCTCAATAACCAAGTAACCACTTTTTACAGAATAACGCCACAAATTGTAAGACTAAATACGATTGAGCAGGCAATCGCATTCAAAAAAGCGGGACTACATACCCCTCCCACGATTTTTCATTCCACCAATGAAAAGAATCTTCTACTTTCCTATATTTCAAAACTTGGAGGATTTCCCATAATAGTTAAAATAAGTGGGGGTACGAAAGGAATAGGTACGATGATCACCCGCGACATAGCATCCCTGCAATCTATCTCAGACTATTTAGTTTCGATCAGCGTAAAATTTATGCTTATCAAATATATCGAACCTAAAGAAGTGGCCAGATTCATTGTGATTGGTGACCGTGTAATCGCTTCTAACAGAAAGCCAATACCTGAAGGTGATTTCCGAACATCGGTTAAGAGTTCAATGCCTGAACCCAAAATTTATTCCGAGAATATTCAGCAGATGGCAGTACAAACAGCAGGGATTGCTAATTCTGAAAACTGCGGAGTAGACATACTTATTGATCAAGAAGGTATCCCTTTTGTATTGGAGGCCAATATGCCACACGATTTCGTCACCACCGTAAAAGCTACTGGTATTGATGTTACTGGCGCCATGGTAAATTTTCTGGTCACAAAAGCTTCAACATGCACACACAATTAGAAAAAATTATCAGGCGAACCCCCATCGATATTGAAGTTAATAAGTATTCTTATAAGCACTACAATGTTATCCACCAAGAATTATTTAAACAAGGTGTACCGTTTATCGTACCAGATTTTACTGATGTAAACATAACAGGCGATTTACTCCAAAAGATAATTGAGAGCTATGGCACTATTTCATTAAAGGCCCGGTTCAATGCGACCCCTGAAGAATATGCCAGCAAAAGAAAATACATTGATATTTCTTTAAAGGAATACATTGAAGATGTATTCTATTCGCCTAATCCGCAACCTGTTTATGCAGCCAAGAACATGATAGACGATAATATACTAAAGTTGTTCAATATTGCGCATCCATTCCCTGCGTTCGCTGATAATTTTCGCTATCCTAATCTATGGGTCGGTCCAAAAGGATCGACCACGCCCCTACATAAAGACAGCACCGATAATTTCTCTATACAACTTGTTGGAACAAAACGATGGATACTGTTTTCCGTGCGTGAGGTTGACAAAATTGGGCTACAAAAAACGCGGTATGGAAATTACAAACCTGCTGGTTATGACTTCCAGGTCAGCTTAGAAAGCATGGATAATCTAAGAAAGGATTTTCCAAGTTATGAGGTATTGGTGCCAGAGGGTTCTCTTTTTTATTTACCCTATGGTTGGTCACACTATGTGGAGAATGTAACGAGTTCATTGATGATAAACTATTGGATGAAACCCGATAACTACGTCCCATTCATAATTTCATAGATTTGTTTTTCCATGGATGAATTTGAACTGGCTTTGAACCATAAAGGAAAGGACTTGTTACTCCCGGTTCGGTTGATGAATTACGGGACTGCTTATAAACTCGAAGTTGAGATCGAGGGCACGAAGGTCTTATTTGAACCGGACGAGGAACGGAACTGGCGGGCGATGATCTCCTATGAAGATGTGCAGGCGAATAAGACCGTTGATAAGGGATTACTTGAATTGATCGCGGAGGAATTGACCAGATTAGTGAAATAAAATTTGCAGCATGATTGAGCCGACCTGGGACTTCAAGCCTATACGTAGAAACACCTATTTGCTAGATGGTTGACTTGTTTAACTTCCTCCTATCTAAACAATCCATATTTTGCATTTGCAGAATCATGAAAAAATTTGGCACTTTTATTACCTTCCATACCATTATAGACACCTATGAAGACAAATCGTTCCTTGTGTAACCATACTCTGAGCAAAGCTTTGGATCAAAGACTTCATTTGAATTGTTTTCGAATACTTCATTTCCTACAAGAATATGAAAATAGAATTCTTACAAGCTTCAAACGGTGATGCCATCTTAATCACAGTTCCTATTGAGACAGGAGATGTGAAACATATTCTCATCGATACAGGACCTTCACAAACTTACAGGGTCGCCAAAGGCTCAAAGGGAAAACCAGAACAAGGTCCTTTAAAAATTCGTTTGGATAAGATCTTTAAAGAAGGAAACCGAATAAATCTTTTAATTCTCACTCATGTAGATGATGACCATATCAATGGAGCCCTGACTTGGTTTAATGAAGATCCTTCATTCTGTACCTATATTGATGAAGTATGGTTTAATTCCGGACGGCTCATTGAACAGTCACTCAAATTACCTCCCAACGCGGAGCTTGATCTCCAAGTTCAGCCCGTGCGGTCGCGCAAGACAAGTGTTGACCAAGGTATCGAACTGGGAGAACATTTAAAGAATAAGGGAATATGGCACGAGGAATTAATTATTCAGGGAGATATTTTGGAACGCTATAACATTACATTTACCATTCTTTCACCGGATCGCAATTGCCTTGAGCGATTGTTGCATCTATGGCGAAAAAAAGATCCTAAATTGAAAACCTCTAAAGCTGGGACCGATTACAAAATTCCTCTTTCAGACCTCATTGGATCAGATCATTTTGAAGAAGACGACAGGGTCGCAAATGGTAGTTCAATCGGATTTGTTCTGACATACGGAAAATCTAATTATCTTTTTCCAGGCGATGCGCACCCCTCTGTAATTGAAGCAGGATTAATGGAACTGAAGTACACTCCAAAAAACAAATTAACCTGCGAACTGGTGAAGTTGTCACATCATGGCAGTACAAAGAATACAAGTTCTTCGCTGCTACAATTACTGGATTGCCAAAACTTTATCATAAGCACAGATGGTTCCCGGCATGAACATCCAGATAAAATGACGTTTGCTCGAATCTTAAGATCTCGGCCAGATGCTAATTTTTGGTTTACCTATCCCAATCGAATACACTTGATTTTTTCAGAGGAAGACAGAAGTCATTTTAAGGCTTTCCAAGTTCATGCGATCACCAAAGAATTCTCTTATCCATGATGACACCAAACGATATAGTTGGAATAACGGCAGCCGTTAATGGCGGAACAGGTGTTCTTTTTCAGCCAAGAGCCGAAGAATTTACCTATATACTTACCGCGAAGCACGTATTCGATGACATAATCGAAGGTTACGGGAATAATATCTCCATTCACTATTGGGATAATAATACTACCACATTTATTGCAGTCAATCCATTCGAAATTCAAAAAGGCGTCAATTATTTTCCACACTCCGATGAGAACACAGACCTCGCAATTATCAAAATTGGAAGGCTCGCTATCGAAGACAAATTGATTGTAAGTCAAAACTATTTTAAGGATAATGTCGGCTACTACCTTTCAGGTTTCCCAAAAATCAGACGGGATGCGAACGATGGGGCCATTAATCAAAATACTTACCGTATTGACAATAGGATTACTGTGCTTAATAATAAGGAGCACAACCAAGTCGAGGCCGACATATCAAAAAATCAAAATTTGGGAGAACTTATTGGTATGTCCGGAGGTCCGATCTGTAAACCTGTTGATGACTATCTAATGGTTATTGGCATCCAAAATGAAGTCCCAAACGATATTGAAGCTTTAGGTAGGTCCGCCTTCACACCTATTGAGCATTTCAGTAGTATTGTAGATGAATATCCAGACGATCTAGAACCAATACTCCCTCCCTATCTTAAATGCTTTTCCTTTCTCCGGGACAACGCTTTTGCCCTTGAAGTCGATTTCTTTAATGAACAAAGAATTGAATACACCCGCAATTATCTTAAAAACAAAATTACTGATGTTATTGCGAGTGGAGTTACCCCTATCGGGATAAAATCGTTCTTCGAAAATAGATTGCTTGTAAACGAAAAGGAAATAAATGCACTAGTTCAAAAAAAGATATGGCTCACCTGGCTCGAATTCCTTACCATCTTAAACATTGTTAAATACAAAAAGTTTGATCAGGATGAGTTGGGTGAAATTTTCAACAGCTATCGCCTTATATATTCAGATTCTGAAAAGGATTGGACCTTCCTTTTAGAAGACGAACTTAAATATGCAGATTACAATGGGTTAAAAGCGGAAAGCAATGTATTTGTGGGTTCCAAAGTCGCCCCCGTCGGCAACCTTTTCCTACCAAGGGATAAAATCAGAAACATTGATAAAGTGTATGATAAATCAAAATTTAAGACGGACCTGGGCATTCACCCTTACACTCATTTCAATTTTTATCATGTCTCCTTTCTTGAAAAGAATTGTATTCTTGAAAAACTCCATTCTTTTGAAGTAATAGATAATGAACAAGATTTATGCGAAGCACTTAAAAACGAATATAATGAGCTATTTAAGTAAAGAAAAACAGGCTGCCTTTTTAGGAAAGCTAAAAGATCAATGCGCGTGTACTTACATGGAGGTTCAATTTGGTGGCCTTGTTCCTGTTTTTATTGTAGAGTCCGAAGATGAACAACAGTTACGGGGCAATTGGCAAGAAATCACTTCATTCATAGCATCAAACTTTCAAACAAACCTTGTAGATGAATTTCCCACTTGGAATATTTATTTATTTTTTAAAGTCAAATCGGTTGTTTCCAACAGTCTGAAATACCAAATTGAAAATGACACTTTCTCGAGCAGGAAAATAATTATTACTACTGAAGAAACTAACGACCAAATAATAAACAACCATATTATTAATAGCTTACCGTTTAATGATGGTACTGGTGTTAATCCACAAGCGCCTGTTTTTACAGCAGATATAAATATTGAATCTATCTTAAAGGAAAAGAAGCCAGCCGGGAAAAAGCAAGTTACCGAAGACTCAAGAGCTTCTCTAGAAACGCTAATTCAAACTATTAAAAGCGAGGCAAAATGAAGTTTAAGAAAGTCGAAATATCAGCTTTTAGAATATATAATAACCCCGAAGACGCAACATTTAACCTGGAAACTGAATCAGGCATACCGGCAGACTTTGTTTCCATTTTCGCGCCAAATGGTTTCGGAAAAACGTCCTTTTATGATGCAATCGAATGGGCTGTTACAAACGATATACAGCGGTTCTGGCAAAATACTGATATTACAAACGAGGCTATCGCAGCATTACGAGACATAAATGCCGAGAAACAGCTTAAATTATTACGAAACAGAGATGCTGCTGACGACGTAGAAACCTACGTAAAAATTGAGACAGACGGACCTGAATTTCCCATCAGAAAATTCTATGTACATGGCAATAGTGGTAGCGATATCAAAAGTATGGGAGAACCTGAACATGAGGAGTTCCAACGCGTTATTCTTTCTCAAGAATGGATTTCCGCATTCTTAAAGGAAAGTAAGGGTGATAAGCGATATGAAAAATTCATGGAGGCTCCGCAACTCAAAGGATTGGATGAATATTATCGGAAAGTAAAATCACTATACATAACCTGCCAGAAATCAATTGGTGAACTAGAGACCTTAATCGCTGAAAAAAAGAAACAAATTACCGACTTGGGAGATGACCATTTTTTAGATACTGTCAATAACACCATTTTTGGCCTCATTCAACGAGGCGAAAGTCTTGAGTTAGTAACCTTACGTTATACCAGCAAAGATGTGCTTGATTTTACCGATAAAGTGAGCGGAAGAATTTTATCGCTAAATCAAAGGATAAACAGCGCCAAAGATCTTATTCGTGCTATTGAGGTAGCAAAGACAGGTAATGAGTTCGTAATAGGAATTGAAAATTATTACACCCAACTCGACAATTTCAATTCAATAGTAAAAGAACTTGAAGGCATAACCAAATTATTGGCGGACTTCAATGCATTGGAGAAAGTTTCTAATGATATTCAGGCAAAAGTATTGCAGCAAGATAAATTGTTGATCACTCAGAGAGAACTTGAATCCCTTATCAGAATTCATCCTGAAGCAGAACGCCGGCACCTTTCAATTACTGAATCGAATCTGCAAATTGAAAACAAGCAAAAGGAGCTGAACATCTTATCAAAACAATTATCAGATAAGAAAACAAATGAATCAACCCTTTTCTCCAAAAAAGAAGAAACGTCAAAAGAGATAGAGAAGGTAAAAAATTTGTTGGATGAAATCCCAGGGGCTAAAATCCGACAGGGAAACCTTCAAACAACATTGACAAATCTAACTATCGAAAAAAATACTGTTCAGGAAAAATTGGAGCTGGCAAGAGTGGACAAAGCTAATGCCGAAAGCTACCTGGATACCTATTCCTCGTTCGTTAATTTGGTAGGTGAATTAAACTTTTCAGTTAGTGCCCCAAAAGATCTAATTAATGCTGATGAAACTCTGCAACTATTACTGAGGTTACAAGAAAGTAGAAAAGAGATCGATGAAGCCATTAATTCTTTGCAAGCCAAATTGAATGAACAGCAGAATTTCAACTCCTCGTTGACTGACCTAATTGACCAAGGGCTCAAAATAATAAATTCTACTAAGACCTCGTCGTGTCCGTTATGCACAAAAGAGTACGAATCATATGATGAATTAGTGAAGCAAATAACAGGGAATGAGTTGTTAGAAAAACAAATCCAAACGCTGATAAAAGATAAATCCAATTTGCAAGATGCTTTGCAGGAGAATGAAAGCAAAATTATTACTGAATCTAACAGTCTTCTAGACAAGGCCAAAACCAATATTGAGCAAAAACAAACACAACTTGATGGACTAACGGTCTCGATAACTAACTTAACAGATCAACTCCTTTCCCTTGAAAGATCCCGGGAAAATACATTGAATGACCTATCTGCGCTGACTTTACAAACTGACAATTTAGATATTGATCTTTATGATGAAAGCTTGAAGCTTAGAATTGAATTGCTACGAACCACGAATGGAAAAGATACCGAAACTATTGAGGCCATTAAAGCGGAGATTGCTACTCTAACAAATCAGATAAATAATCTGACCGGCGAAATTGACATTGCGAAAGAAGACCTTGAAAGTAATTCCAATCATCCTGAGTATATTCAGTTGTCAGACTGGTTCAAAAAGCAAGGAACACAAGATTTTGGATCAGTTAGTCTGCTAAATAACTCCCTCTCAGATCTTACAAGAAACATCTCTACACAAGCTGATTTACTTAATGAATTAAGAAGTAAACAGGATGAACTTCAGAATAAAACTTCTCAATATAATCGCACTTCATTAGTTGCTGACAAAGAAGGTAAAGAGGAAGCAAATATGAAATCGTCAACGGTAATTGCTGCTTATGAAACTTTTTTGTCTAACCAATTAGGCATCCAGTTAGAAGGGCGTACTAAGGAGACGGTGTTTATTTTATTAGATGAAAAATCGGATTCACTTCAAAAGGATATTCAAAGTCTGACGGGTTTAGTAGATGATTACAGCAGGCTTACTGAGTATTGCAAGAATCTGATGCCCTTTTTACAATCGGAAGAAGCTAAAGCAGAAGTTAAGGCTGCAGAAGAACAATTAATTTATATGGTTGATACGATCAGCCATCGTGTTGAGTCGGAGAAAAATCGAACTAAAGATTTTTTGGAGAAAAGGGTTAAAGATTTCTTTTATACCGATCTGATAGATATACTCTATAATAAAATTGATCCACATCCGGATTTCAAAGGAGTAGAATTTAAAGCTGATTTCGAATCTGAAACTCCAAGGTTGGATGTTTTGGTTACAAACAATTTGAATCAACAAAAGCTGATTCCAAACCTATATTTCAGTACAGCCCAGGTTAACATTTTAAGTTTGAGCATTTTCCTCGCCACCGCGCTGAACACCACGGAATACAACTGTATTTTTGTTGATGATCCAATTCAATCGATGGATAGTATCAACGTTTTATCGACAATCGACTTGCTCCGTGGAATTGTGGCAACTGGTAAGAAACAGATTATTCTCTCGACTCATGATGAAAATTTCTTTAACCTTCTTAAGAAAAAAATGCCGCCCGATCTCTTCAAATCAAAGTTTATTGAACTTGAAACATTTGGGAAAGTGAAAAATTGAAAAGATAGTTGACGTATATAGTTGAAAACCAATTACTAATAATTTTAGCTAATTTAAACTAATTTTATTAGTAGACTTGCAGCGGATGTACCTCAACTGCAAGACATATTTCAGCTTTAAATACGGCACTTTTTCGACACAGGAATTGGTGGAAACGGCGGTGGATAAGGGAGTCACGAGCCTTGTTCTAACCAATATCAATTGCACTTATGATGCGTGGGAGTTTGTGAGGCTATGCCGGGAACAGAAGATAAAACCGATACTTGGGGTTGAGGTTCGCAACGGTGATAAATTTCTTTACCTGCTGATCGCGGCGAATAACAAAGGTTTTGCCTGGATCAATCGCTTCCTCTCTGATCATCTTATTCATAAGAAAGACTTTCCTGAACCTTCTCCTGATCTTCATTTTTTTGAAGAAGGATGGGAAGGTTTTGTAGTCTATCCTCCAGGCGCCAAGGCTTGCAAGGATCTCCGCATCAATGAACGGATTGGCATCAGGCCATCAGAGATCAATAAACTATTCGGTACGGACTGGCGGGATTATGAAGAAAAGTTTGTGATACGACAACCGGTCACGGTGAAAGATAAAGTGTATCATAGTCTTCACCGGTTATTACGTGCTATTGATAAAAATGTACTCCTCTCCCAACTCCCGAAAGAATGTGAGTGCGCGGAGGATGAAATATTTCCTGAACCGGTTCATCTCATGCAACGATTTCAGCAATACCCGTTCATGATCTCCAATACCTACAAACTCATGGATGCCTGCCGGATCGACATGGACTTTCACGTTGACAAGACAAAGAAAAATTATACAGGATCGGCTGAAGGTGATCGGGCCCTTCTTGAAAAGCTGGCAATGACAGGACTACCCGCCCGGTACGGGAAGAATGACCAGGTTGCTTATGCAAGGGTGAAGAAAGAACTCCGCATCATCAATGATATGGAATTCAATTTTTACTTCTTAAGCAACTATGATATCATCCGCCACTCGGAAGCGCTGGGTATTTCGCATGTGGGCCGTGGCAGTGGGGCCAATTCGATAGTCGCTTTTTGTATGGGCATTACTGATGTTGATCCTATCGAGCTGAATCTATACTTTGAACGCTTCCTGAATCCCGAACGCACTTCCCCACCCGATTTTGATCTTGATTTTTCGCATGTGTATCGTGACGAGATCATGGATTATGTTTTTAAACGCTTCGGTGCCGATCATGTGTGTTTGCTCGGGACCTTCACGACATTTCAGAACGACTCAATCATACGTGAACTCGGTAAAGTATTTGGGTTACCCGATGATGAAATCAAATTACTCCAGCGTCGGCGTGAACCTACCGATCAGATCAAAAAGCTTATCCTTCAATACGGAAGTTTGATGCGGGAGTTCCCCAGCAATTGCTCCGTTCATGCCTGCGGGATGCTGATTTCTGACAAACCAATTAAGGATTATGTCACCTTGTTTCTTCCTCCGAAAGGAATGCCGACCTGCCAGATGGATATGTACACGGCAGAAAGCATTGGCCTGAATAAATATGACATACTGAGTCAACGGGGACTGAGTCATATCAAAGAGGCGATGCAGATCATCAAGGAAAATTATAATGTTGATATTAATATTCGTGATACCAGGTTGTTCAAAAAAGATCCCGCTGTTGCAGCCAATATCCGCAATGCAAATAGCATCGGCTGTTTTTATATCGAGTCGCCGGCAATGCGGCATTTGTTATTGAAACTTCGCTGCGATGATTATTTAACCCTGGTCGCTGCCTCCTCCATTATAAGACCAGGTGTTTCTCAGTCAGGAATGATGAGAGAATATATTTACCGGTATCACAACCGTGACAAGGTAAAATACCTGCATCCATTGTTCGAGGAACATTTGTCTGAAACATTTGGCGTGATGGTGTTCCAGGAAGATGTGATCAAAATAGCTCACTACTTCGCGGGGCTGAGTCTCGGGGAAGCTGATATTCTACGACGCGCAATGTCCACCACTAAGTACAAGGCTAATAATAAGTTTTCCTATATCAAAGAGAAGTTCTTCAAGAACTGTAAACAGATCGGGCACCCGGATGCACTGGCCGAGGAAGTGTGGCGGCAGATGGAAAGTTTTGCGGGGTATAGTTTTAATAAGGCACACTCCGCTTCATTTGCCGTCGAGAGTTATATGTCACTTTATTTAAAGACCCACTATCCACGTGAGTTCATGGTCGGTGTGATCAATAATTTCGGTGGATTTTATTCGACGGAACTTTATTTCATTGAACTGTTCAAAGCTGGTGCTGTGATACATCCTCCGTGCATCAATCATAGTGGCGAACTGACGAATATAAAAGGGAAGGATGTGTTTGTGGGGTTTATTCATATCAAAGGATTAAGGGAAACACTACGACAACAGATCCTGTTCGAACGAGAAACAAATGGACCTTATCTGCATCTCCAGGATTTTATGGAGAGGATAAATCCGGGTCTTGAACAATTGAAACTTTTGATATTAATCGGTGCATTCCGGTTCACTGGTGAATCTAAAAAAAGATTGCTGTGGGAAGCACATTCGTTATTCAAGAAAGTACAATTGCAATTACAGAATGTGCAGCCGATGTTCCAGGAGCCTCCGGTAAAATTTAATCTCCCGGTACTGGCCAATGATCCACTGGATGATATTTATGACCAGATCGAACTCCTGGGTTTTCCGCTGTGCAATCCATTTGGACTGTGCGGCGAGGACCCAGCGAAGTACACGGCATCATCGGAATTGAAAAACTTTGCCAATAAGATCGTAACGGTATTGATCTATTTCATCGCGCATAAACAAGTCCCAACGAAGAATGGCGAAGAAATGTATTTCGGAACATTCATTGACTCGAAACTGGATTGGGTGGATACCGTTCACTTTCCGGAATCGGCGAAGAAATATCCTTTGGAAAAGTCAGGTTTTTTTAAGGCAACAGGTAAAGTAACACTCGACTTCGACGTAGTTAGTCTTGAAGTGATAAAAATGGAGGCTGTGGGATACCGGCAGAGACACTATGCTGATCTATGACAGACATATTGCGCATTTGGATATTGACGATTTTTTTGTGGCTGTGGAAAGGTTGCGGAATAGTCGATTGATCGGGAAACCTGTGCTGATAGGAGGCGAAGGTGATAGAGGGATTGTCACGGCCTGCAGCACGGAAGCGGCGAAGTATGGGGTTTATCCCGGACTGGCTATGAGGGCCGCATTGAGATTATGTAAATCAGCCGTTATTGTACGCGGGGATTTTGAAGAATACTCCAAACAATCCAAATTAGTCACAGATGTAATTAGCGACTCCGTTCCACTGGTTGAGAAATCAGCAATCGATCAATTCTATATTGATCTTACCGGTATGGATAAATTTTTTGGCTGCGCGAGATTTACTGGTGAATTGAAGTCAAGAGTGCTACGAGAAAGTGGCTTGGTATCTACCTATGGTCTCGCCTCCAACAAGATGGTATCAAAGGTGGCCGCTATCCAAGGAATGCCGAACGGGCAACTTGAAATTCCATTTGGTAATGAAAAAGGATTTCTTGCTCCGCTTAGTGTCGTGAAGATACCGGGTGTGGGCAAAGAGACAGCCTTCAAGCTGATCAAAATGGGCGTGGAAACGATCAAGGTATTAAGTGAAATACCTGCGGAAATTTTATGTGATGTGGTGGGGGCTGGTGGCAATGAACTTTGGCGTCGCGCTAACGGGATCGATGAATCACCGGTAGTTCCGTACTCGGAACAAAAATCACTTTCAAAGGAATTCACTTTCCAACAGGACACGATCGATATGAATTTATTACTCGCACAACTGGCTAGGATGACAGAATCCCTAGCATTTGACCTTAGGAAAGAAGACCGGTTAACCGGGAAAATAGTAGTGAAGATCCGCTACTCCGATGGTGATACGCATGTAGCGGACCGAAAGTTGCTTTATAACAATACGGATCATGTCTTAATATCAGTGGTGCGGGAAGTGTTCCGCAAACTATATACCCGCCGGATGCTCGTACGACTCGTAGGTCTGCGTTTTCAAAACCTGATCCCTGGTGTCAAACAAATTGATATGTTCAACGACTCAACCGAAACGATCAAACTCTACCAGGCGATCGATAGTGTGAAGAAACGTTTTGGGGAAACAAAGGTGACACGCGGTATGACAACAAAACTATTTCACTAAATGTTTTATGCTTATGAATACTCTATTTGACGATACAGCTCTATTCAATTCCGGTGAACTACGTATTAAAGAATTTGACATACCCGATGCGGAACTGAAGCTCTGGGAACATTTCTTTTCCCGTGAAGAATCCGACCAGTATTATAAAATACTGATGGAAGAAACGCCGTGGAAGCAGGAAGAAATAACAGTATACGATAAAACACATCTCACACCACGCATGACCGTATGGCACGGGAAGCACAGAACGCCGGGGAAGGCGGAGCGCCCCTTGACGCCGACATTGCAAACTATCAAAGCAAAGGTGGAAGCTGAAACCAGTGTTCAGTTTACAAGTGTGCTGGTCAACCTGTACCGGGACGGAAAAGATGGTGTGGGCTGGCACCGCGATAATGAGCGGGAACATGGACCAAGACCCATCGTTGCTTCCGCTACGTTTGGCGAAACGAGACCATTTGAGATACGGCATAAATTCAGGAGGGACCTGGAAAAGATCAAGATTCCTCTTGATCACGGGAGCCTGTTACTCATGGCCGGAACCATGCAGCATTTCTGGGAGCACCAGATACCGAAGACGGCGAAGATTATTAAGCCGAGAATTAATTTGACGTTCAGGGTCGTGCAGTAACCCTTTGATTTTCAAATATTTTACAATGGAAAAAAAACCGCTTAATTTTGAGAATCATGATCCAGATAGATATTTGAGGTCATCAAACGGAGATTTAAAAACGACACCGCGTATGGAAAAGATCATTCAAGGGTCATTATTTGAAGAGGATTATCTAATAAGAACGTTGGGAAACCTTGGATCCTCACCTGACGTTGCTCTAACCGAGCTTGTTGCCAATGCATGGGATGCTGGTGCAACCAAGGTACAAATATTCATTCCTGAATCTTTAGGTCAAAAATTAACTATTGAGGACAATGGTATTGGACTGACCAAGAAAGAATTTTATTCCCGGTGGATGAAGCTGGGATATAACAGGTTAAAACATCAAGGTAAAAAAGTAGAATTTCCCGAAGGTGTTGATCTACAACGATACGCATACGGTAGAAATGGAATTGGCCGACACGGTATGTTGTGTTTTAATAATGAGTACTCCGTAATAACATCGAAAAAGGGAGAGCAATCAACATTTAAGATATCGACAAAAAGTGAGAAAGAACCTTTCTTAATTATCGATCAAAAGTTTAAACCGTCAAAAAAACACGGAACTAGGTTGGAAGTGATAGTGGAAAAAAATTTGCCTAATCCGCATAACATTCTTGAAGTCATTTCTGCCCGATTCTTACATGATCCAAATTTCAATGTTTCAATTAATAGGCAAACTATTGAACTAGAAAATTTAAAAGGATTTGTATGTTCTGAAAACATCGAAGTAAACGGTGTCAAAATGAGTATACACCTTGTGGATTCACAAAAGGCACGCAAATCCACCATCTACCAAGGAATTGCATTTTGGCAGGGGTCGAAGCTGGTTGGTGAACCCTCCTGGATAATGGGTCAGCATACTGTTCTGGACGGACGAACCAAGGAAGCGAAGCGTTATTCAGTTGTGGTACGGACAGATGATTTAGCAGATTTTATTAAGGAAGATTGGTCGGGATTTAGAAGGGATGTGAATTTAGATCCACTATTTGAGGCTATTGACAACGTAGTTCAACAAATGTTTTCAAAAATCGCAAAAGAAAACATTCAAGAAACCACAAAACAAATTAAAGATGACTTTAGACAGCAATACAATGAATTGAGCCCTCTTGCCAAGTACGAATTTAACGAAGCGATTGAGAGTATTGCAGTTTTGAATCCAACAGCAAGAGAAGATTCCATCACCCTTGCCATTGAAACAGTGATTAACTTAGAGAAGACGAGAAGCGGAACAGAATTAATCCAAAAATTATCGGTTTTATCCCAAGAAGATATTGAAGGGCTAAATAAATTATTGGATAATTGGACTATTAAAGACGCATTGACGGTACTTGATGAAATTGATAAACGAATCTCAATTATTGAGGCGATCAGAAAATTAAGTAGCGATTCAACGGTAGACGAACTGCACGTTCTTCACCCTTTAGTTGCAAGCGCCCGATGGGTTTTCGGTCCAGAGTTTGACTCTCCAGAGTATTCTTCCAATAGCCAGCTTCAGACTACCGTGCAAAAAGTTTTCGGCAAGAAAATTGACAAAGGGGCCTTTAACAATAATAAGAAAAGACCAGACCTAGTAAGCCTGCAAAATTCAACACTATCTATTACTGGAACGGCGATATTTGAAAATGAATTAACTACTATTAACAAGGTACTATTAATAGAATTGAAAAGAGGCGGATTTAAACTCTCCAAAGAAGAAAGAAATCAAGCTGTAGATTATGTCGAAGAGTTCATGAATTGTGGTTCGTTGATCGGAAATCCGTATATAAATGCATTCGTAGTTGGCGAAACTTTCCACGAAAAGCTTCAGCCCACTCAGATTATTAAAAATGAGAACGGCGTTGAAATGGGTAAGATTCAAATTTGTCTCTTTTCTCAATTGGTAGATTCTGCTGAAAAACGACTATTTAATCTTCGCTCCCGACTTAGCGAACGATATTCAGAATATACAGGTGTGGAACTTGTGAGCAGGCAAATGAAAATGTCGATAGTATAGCTTATTGGTGTGCGTTTACCTACTATTACTTTGCTGCGTCTTTCTGTGGGATTATCGACTCCCGTCACGTTATTCAGATGTTAAAATAATATTACCAAGATCAGGTTAGAGCAAAGTTCTCTATTTGTTTCTATACATCGTCCAATTCAATTTCATTTCTGACACTTTTTCAAACTCTGCAATTCTTTTCCATAATGACATTCGATGCTCGGCACCGATCAAAAAAACGGCGCGATCATATTGGTTAGCTTTGCTGTAATTATAAATATTCTCCAGCATTGTGTTCTCCCGATTATCATGTTGTTCTGCATGAAATAATTTGTAAATTTTAAGTAGTCTATTCTTTTCAGCTTCAGATTCCATAATACTCTTTTCCATTGTCTCTTTTCTCTCTATAAAGCTTAAATATCTATTGCTGTTTAGAAAATGAAACCCTTCCCTTAAAATCAATGCATCTTTCTCATCATCCAATTTTTTGTACTCTTCGTATTTGAAGAATGTGTGAAGCATGAAGTTAATTTCCTGCTGATGTTCAGACACTTTTTGCCTTGTATCAATATCGACAGGAACGATTTCAATACTATGGCTTTGCGCATATTCTTTGATACACTTTACTTCAAGAGGAACTATTGGACGAGTTCGATTAAGCAAAATAGTGTTGGCACAATACAAATCAAATGAGTCGCTGTAATACATCTCAGCAAAATGGACAGGCAACTCATCAAAAATTACTTCAGGGTTTATCTCCTCTAGTATTTTATACAATTCACCAGGAGTACACTGTCCAGTTTCTGAATGTATAGTAGCAACAAGAGTTATATTATACATTTGTAGTTAATCATTTTTCATCCATTTTAAAGTGTACATATGCCCTGTTTTAATCCTCATGATGTACTCATCTTCACCTATAAAATCATTCAAGGTCCTTTCATAGAATCCCCACCCTCCGGCTTGTTTCGCTTTTAATAAAACAGTGACAAGTGGATAAAATGTATGTTCATACTCACCTGGTTTATAAAATTCCTCTTCAAAGTCCAGCATTTCTTTTGTATCACAAATGATTAAAAAACCCTTTCCCTCACTAAATCTCCTTGCACATTCTAAACGCCCGGTAAAACTGGCTATCTTTCCATCCTTACCGATTCTTCCACACGTCCGAAACAAAATCGGTCTTGTTGTTGGTAGATAGTTCTTTAACACGATATCCCATACATCGAAAAAAGCCTTCCTTTTTTCGGTACCGTCAGTACGAATCCAATTGACAATAAATCCTCGGGCTTGTTTAGTTATAGTGGCATCACTTTGAAGTATATCAATCAGGTTTTGAGCTATTTCACTCTTCTGAATTTTCGACAATCTATATTGAAATGTAGAACTCATTTTTGTTAAACATCGCTTAGTCGATTCCAAGGTCTTTATGCATTTGTTGCCATTGCTTTCCAAATTCAATACTTTCTAATGCAGCTTTTCGCAGGTCTTCCGGTAAACATTGAATACAGGTTGGATACTGAATGCCTTTGTAATAGACTTTGCATTGGGGACACAATTCCATCTTCTTTATATCAAACTTGTACGCACATCTTCTGCAAGCAGTTATCGTATCTTCAAAGGAGAGATATTTGATGTCATCATTTAGATAAAGTAAAAATGCCTCTTTTCCGATTGCTTCAGCATCTTTATTTTTTGCACATTCTCTCTGCATCCAATACTTGATATTAGAAAGGTTATGGTTGTTTCTCCATTGATCCTTTGATACAAAGCACTTATCCCTGACCTCAAGTGCATCTTCATTTTCAAGAAAAATTGAAATAAGCTCATCAACAGATTTATAGACCGGGTTATCAAATTCGTGCTTACATCCCAGGCAACGATACTTAGGGATTTTTTTCACTCTTTTGTAAGGATTGCTCCAATTACAATTTGGACAGAAAGCAACGGGGAGATAATCATATTTATTTAGAACGTAAGTGGTAAACTCGCTTTTATCTATGACGGGATTGGTGTTTCTGTACTCTTCAGCGTAAGCTCTTGTTACCTCCCTTAGATACTCGGAATATTTTCCTGGGTGAGAAAGATGTTGTAGCGTTAACGTTTCTGTGCTATTACATATTTGACATTTGTCTTTAATGAGGTTGGCCCTTCTTTCTTTCCAGTCCTTGGTCTGCCAGGATTTTTGCCCTTCTTTAAGATCCTTCCAATAAAGTTGCAGTGCGAGTTCTATTTCAATTTCGCCATTTACCAGTTTGTCCCTTAGTTCTATGCGTTCGTTATATGTTAGCATATCTTCTGCAAGGGATTTTAGAATAATTCCATCTGCCCCCTCTCCTCTCCTGTATTGGAAGCCATTGCCATATTCTGATCTCCACCGGGTACATCAAGCGGTTGTAGGTCCGGATAATAATGCGGCTGCAACGGATCGACCGAACTTAAAAAATCTTTCTTCAGTGTATAATAGCTGAGTTCTTCATATGGCATTTGCCAACGTGCGAGTTCGGTGATTTCATTTTCCTTCATTGGCTTGAACATCCAATCGAAAGCCAGGTCATCCGTCAGCATGGTAGGCATTCTCTTCTTACTGTTGTGGATCTGTTCCATGACCGGATTGGCAGCAGTGGTGACGATGGCACAGCTTTCTACGTATTCATTGGTATCAGCAGCATCAAAAGGATTCCAGATACCTGCCATAAAGAAGTATTCACGGTTTTTGATCATGACGCGGTAAGGATATTTCTCCGGTGTTTTTCTTGGCTCACCTGTGCGCTTATTCAGCGGGAAAATATGTCTCCAGTCATAAAAACCGGTTGATAGAATGATGCAGCGGCGGTTAAGGGCCGCTTGCCGGTACACTTTATTCTTTAATAACAATTCCTCGGAGACGGCATTAAGAAAATCATATTTCTCGTATTTACCTCTCTCGTTTACAAAACCCTTCCGGTACTTGTTCAACTGTTCTCTTGTTTCTATGAAGGGCCATCCCCGGTAATCCGGGATAAAACCCCATTCCATTGAAACGATCTCAAAATCTTCCTGACCCTCGATAGGTTTGAGCACGACAGTACGACCGAAATCAAATCCCACTTCCACATCGCGATTGATGAAATTATATTTTGCCACTAGTTTTTCCAGGTGCTTCAGGCGGATGTATTCCTCTCTGGTTACTTTTTGTCCGTTATAATAACACATAGCTTATTCTTTATCGAGTAAATATCCTTCAATTAATTTTCCCACGCCTTCCGCCTCCTTTTGTCTTCCTTCTGGGATCGAAGTCCAGAAAAATGGCCGCTCCATTCCTTTTGCTCTTGCGACGACGATTGGTTCCCTTTCACTGCTAAAACTTACCCGGAAGGCAACATAGCGGGGAATATCGAGGCGCTCGCAGGAAAGCGTCACGTTATGCGACTCGAAACTAAAGGTCTGATCTTTTTGTTTGAACAGTTCAGGCATCTCTATGTAAAATAAATTCACTTATACGGGAAACTAATGGCAAGGCCCTCAGGTTACCCAGTGCCTGATCAAGTGGTGAAATATCGAAGCCATATAACCGTGGAACAAGCCTACACACATATCCCTCCTCATCCAATACTTCAAAATTGATCTCGCGACGGGTATCAATAGGTCGAAGGAGATAACCTTCAAATTCGAACTGTCTTGCCATGGCACAATTTACTAAATTTCTTGGCAATTCCAGTGAGAAAATCATCAGAAAATTCTGAGGAAAAAACGTATTAGAGCAGTGATTTCATCATTGCTCCGTGAGAAAGAAAATACAAATTTGAATCATTGAATTCATAGGCCCTCTAGGGTCGGGCCGGGACACTGAAACCCGGCCTTTTCTTTATTACTTGTACAAAGTGAAGTGTTCTCACATTTAATAATAGAACAATGAAATTTCTTCGAATCACCATATTATCTCTATTCGTATTGATGATTATCTACTTAACAATCATTAATCTTTATGGGTTAAGAGATTCTATTTTCAATTATTGGTGCGAAATATATTTATTAATCCCTTTGTTTGGCGGTTTATTTGGTCTCATAAGATTTTCAAAGAAACACAAGTTTTCAAAAGTTAATAGAATCGCAGGAAAGTCATTTTCAATCGGTCTTATTCTATGGGCAACAGGAAACATTTATTGGATGTTTGAAGTCCTCGTACTTAAAACTCAAATTCCTTTTCCATCCCTAGCCGACCTTTTTTATTTACTTCATGGTGTCTTTTGGATGGCAGGCACTTTCATAATACTGCGAAAAGAAGAGGAAAACATACTGCCCAGTCTCTCTCAAATAGCACCATACATTATCCTGCTTTCGATAAACTCATATGTCCTGATTTTCAAAGATGTGAAATTAGCAGACATACTCAACAGCACCAAAAGTGCAGAGTTCTTAAGTTCGGATTGAACATTGCGTACACTTTAATTGATATACTCAATTTAGGCCTACTCTTGATTATTATCTTGGGCCCAGTCTTTAAGAAAGTGGCTAGGCCAATGCAATTTTCGTTCGTTCTAATTTTATTGGGCTTATCCTTTAACTATATTAACGATTTATTCATTGATGTTCTGCTGCCAATTGAGTCCGATAAACCTAGTTCCTACTATCAGGGAAATTGGATTGATTTCTTATACGTCATTCAATTTTTATGTTTGTCGTTGGCAATATTAAATATACCAACCCGAGACGAAAAGAATTTAATTTCAAAGGAATGAAAATGGAGATGCGATAATTGGATTTTCATTTCCCATTAGCTTTGACTCTGCTTCTTTCTTAAAGACCGAAGATTTTCCATCTCCTGCTGAATTACCAATTGAACATCCAGTTTTACCTGCATATAGTTGTCCTGTATCTGTTGTTCAGATAGCTTTCTGATCGCCGGTATCTCTTTGTAACTGGCTTCTTCCAATTTCAATTGCTGTGCATCATTTTGGATCAGCGAATGAAAGGTTTTCAAATCTATCTTACAATCAGGATTGTCCGCAACTGTTCCAACAAATTCACCACTTGATAATGATGCGATGCGGGAAGGTGGAACAGCTGCATCTAATTGTTTTGATTTACTGATCGAGGTATCGGTTCGGTTGATGGAAACACTTTCACGATCCTGCATGATCTTTCCGAAGCGTTCTGACAATTGTTTGGCCGTCTCACCGGTCACTTGTCCGCTGATTACGTTCCCAACAATGTTCATGATCACTTCGGCCTGATCCTTTCCATAATCCTTTTTCAGTTGACTAAAATCCTGGACCGCTAAAGTTGTTGCTACTTTGTTCGAACGGGCGGTGGCAATCAGGCTATCAATACCATTGAAATAAATCGTTGGAAATTCATCGAATATCAGGCTGCATTTGTCCTGTCCTTTCTTGTTCACTAATTTAATCAACCGCGAAATGTATAGTGAAAGGACGGCGCCATAAATCTGTTGTTTAGCGGGATTGTTACCCATGCAAACGATCTTGGGTTTCTCGGGATTATTAATATCGAGGGTAAAATCGTTTCCTGATAATACATAATACAGTTGTGGCGAAGATAGCCGGGCCATTCCTATCTTGGCGCTGGCGACCTGGCCTTCGAGTTGTTCCATGGCATCATTCTCATAAGCGGAAATAAAAGGATTGATGAGTACCTCGATCTCGGGAATAGTTTTCAGCACCGGAAAAAGTTTCTCGTAGTCTACCTGCATCAACTCTATTACATGCGGAAGGGTACAGAATTTACCGTTTTCGTACTTACGCAAAAACCAGATCACGGCAGTAACAAAGTTGATCGGTGATTCCACAAAAAAATCACCCTGTTTTTTTATCCACTCCCGGTTCAGGCCCATCATGATCGTTCTGGAAGACTCAGTGGCATCCGTTATATCATACATGGTAGAAGGATCGAGCGGGTTGCATCGGTGTGTCGTGGAAAGATCATCGAAATTGATTGTATAAAATTCTGGCAACTTCTTATAACTGCTTTTGTTTTTCTTTAGTTGATTGTAGGCGATCCTTGAAAGATCATCATATTTGAAATCATAGACGAACATGGTAAACCCTTTGCGAATATGTTGCTTGATGACATGCTGAATGACGAACCAGGATTTACCGGAACCCGGAGAACCGATCACAAGAAATGAACGAAAGGGATTGATGATGTTGATCCAGGACTTCCTCACCCTTCCTTTGAGATTATAGAGTGCGGGCAGGTTAATAGAAAACTCGTTCTCCAGCAATCTTTCTTCCTGCGGAAAAGTTTCGTTCAGCTGGTTAAAAATGTCTTTGCTCAAACGGAGTTTGATAAACCGAGATAAAAATGTGCCTCCGGAAAGGATTAAGATAAATCCTAAGATCGTGATGCTTGCATAGATGCCCGTCCGTGTTTCAATATCGGTATTGCTTGTAAGAAGAAAGAAGCTGCCGAAGTAAAGTAACAGGCCAATAATAATGTATGCTGCAACAGTCTGCCACCTGATATTCTCCTTTTTCTTTCCCCTTGCTCCAATTAACGATATGATGAGTAACCCAAGTGCTATCAGTTTACTCCTGTTTACTGAATCGAACAGACCTGAACGCTGGATATTGTTCAATATACCATCGGAAATCTTGGCTGTCCAACCCCAAAGTTTGAACGCCTGGTAACATTCATAATAAATATGTAGGAATAAAATTACCATAGAAGCCAGTCTTGTAAAATCCAATATCTTCCGCAACCCCTGTTCATTCTCACCTGTATGACTCATAGTTTTCGATTTTTACGTTTGCGCTTTTTCCTGAATGGATATGGCAGTTGATTATTAAAGGCAGAAGAGCTGCCGGTGAGTTCTTCGAGAATGGAATCCTTAGTGTTGGCAGGAGATACTAAAGCATCTTTAAGGTCCGGTTTGATTGCGTCCGCCTTTTGTTCCACTGTTCCACTCCCTCCGCCACTGCGCTCCCACCTGTTCCGGATCATGGCAGCACTAAACTCCTTTCCAAGATCGCTGCCATTGAATACAGATTTTGAAACATGATCGATGTAGGTAACACCATAAATAAAGTTTTGCTCATTGCGGCGAAGGATAACATCAATGCCACTCGCTTTCAAGCTTGTGATAAAATCTTCCCTGGTGCGACTGTCTTGCAGTCTAACTGCAATCATTTTCTTTACCGTGTCTCTATCCTGTTCCTTTCGCTTTCTGTTTCCGTCAAATTTGGTCGCCAGCATTTTCAAAGTGGGCGACTCGTAAATACTGCTGGCCTTAATGGGAATACCCATCTTACTGCCTTTTTCATCCAGTAATGAATACTGGAGCCCGCCCTTCTCATTCATGCGTGTTCCCTCTGCCCCCTTATCGGCAATCACGTTGTATTGAACGAGCACGGCGTTAAATTCAGGTAAAGAAGCGAATTTGTATTGGGCGATGACCTGGCTTACAATATTGCTGATAGCTCTTTTGGTTTCTGATTTACCATACACAGCTTTTTCGATATTGACTGGTCTTAACGGCTGTAATAGTTTTTGCTGGCGATCACTTGCTTTTACTAAACCAAACTGTACTTCTATTTCCTTGCGTATTTTTTCTGATTGTACCCTTCCCAGGTTGTGCAGCGAGATCCTTTTACCATCCTTCTGAATATTGGTACTCACAATATGAATGTGTGGATGTGCAGCATCTTCGTGTTTATATATGAGGTATGGCTGACTACCAAAACCGATTCCCGACATATATGTTTCTGCGATTGCTTTGAGTTTTTCTGCTGAGAGTTTTTCTGACGGATCGAAATTCAGCGAGACGTGCAGGCAATGTGTTTCTGTTCTCGTGTTGAGATCGGCCAGTTTTTGCAATCGGTTCAGCTTCTCATGGAAATTCAACCTGCTTTCTTCTTTTGGATAACCTTTCGCTTGTATTAACTCTGCTTGCCCCACTTTTACTTTTTGCTCATTATAGTTTATCGCTCCTTTCAAACTCTTACCGCTTCTTATCCTTGCAACCATTGCTCCGACATTTTGGAAATCCGCTCCTCAATTTGCTTTGTTCGCTCCTGCACCTGTTGTTGGATAGTATCATGGTCTGCTATCCACTGCCTGAATTCAGGAATTGCTTTTAGTGTATGTAACTTCTTTACAGCCTGATTCAGATTGTTGCCGATAGCATTCAACTCCTGCTTCATCGCGATCAATTCCTCCATCAAACTGTCCAGGGATTCGTTCCGATATTTGATCACTACGGGTCGCCCTAAGAGGATCTCGCGCATGTAATGGCTGAGTTGAGAACTGGTGGAATTACTGAATTGATCACTGAGTTTTTTGAATTCCACTTCGGTGAATCTCATTGTAAATCTTCGAGTCCTTTTCACTTTCTTCTTCATACCCCTATCCTCTGAATTCACCCGAAACGAGCTCCGAGTGAAGGGCAAGATGCCCCGTTTGTCTGACAAACGTACATCTTGCTGATTGCGTGAAACGGGCAATCTGCTTCACTGTCGCCAATAATATTACCCGGTGTGATTTGACATTTTTGATCGACTGGATTCAATGAGTTTTTCTACATCATCCTCTTTGAAATAACGACGTGTCTTGATCTTTACGGATTCAATACGGCCCTGCTTCATCCATTCGTAAAGTGTCGGTTTTGATATCTTCAGAATTTTACAAACCTCTTTCACTTTTAATAAAGGACGTGGTCCATTCTGATCAACCGAATTAATGGATGGCCCTGAATTACTGTGTTCAATTACTACTTGCTCTACGATCGCTTTGAGTTTCTGCCAAAACTCTTTAGGCTCCATTGGGAAGAGCATCTGCACATCACCCATACTCACAATTTTTTTCTTCAAACACTACTACCGCAAATTACCCCGCCTTACTATTTTCTTTATTGTGATATGGGTGTTCGATTTTGTGGAATTGAAATTGTGAAGTTTACAAGCTTAATTAAATTCAGCAAAGTTGAGCGTGCTCTTTTTTGAAGACATTTTCAATTTTTCGCTGTGTCCTCTTAGGAGGAATATGGTTTCCTTTCTCCCACGCTAAGACAGTACTTGGATGAGCTGGAATCAAATCCCCAAATTGTTCCGGAGTTAATCCGTGGGCATACCGATACTTCTTGATTCTTCCACCCAATGTAGAATCATCAATCTTTACCGGCAGATACCCTATCATTTTTACAATTCCTGGGATCTGCCCTATTGATGGCACCGTGTTTCTCATTTCCCATCCTGTGACAGTATCTTCGCATACGGATAAAATTTCGGCAACATCGGCTTGAAGTAATTTATTATCGAGTCGCCATGCACGAATATGATCTCCGATAGTATTAAGTTCTTTTGGGTAGCCTTCAGGTTTGGGCAATGGTATAGACTTAATTATTGTGAGAATTTGCAATGAATCCTTGTCCCTGTGGATTCTACAACCACCCCGAGCGCGAGTGTGCCTGCGGTTCCGTGAACGTACAGAAATATTTAAATAAAATATCGGGACCATTACTCGACCGGATCGACTTACATGTTGAAGTAACACCGGTTGCATTTACTGAACTTTCATCAACAGCGGCCCAGGAAAATTCAGCTTCTATTCGCGAACGTGTTATTAAAGCAAGGGATATTCAAATGAACCGGTATGTAAATAATCCCGGTGTTTATTGCAACGCACAAATGAGTAGCAGACTACTGAAAGATGTTTGTGTAATATCGTCAGTAGGAACAAATCTGCTGAAGAATGCCATGCAAAAGCTAAATCTTTCTGCACGAGCATATGACAGAATATTAAAAGTTTCGCGGACGATCGCAGATCTGGCCGAATCAGAAGAGATCAAACCCGAACATGTAGCGGAAGCAATCCAGTACAGAAGTCTGGACAGAGAGGCCTGGGGCGAAAATCATGACTAGAAAGAATAAGAGTTTACACGCAAGACATTGATTTTTCGTAATTATCTTGCCACCATGGTAATCGGAAACGGACTCCTGGCAGGCAGATTCAGTTCATTTGAAAATGATGATCGCTTACTGATTTTTGCAGCGGGTGTTTCAAATTCCAGGACGAGAGACTCCTCTTACTTCAACCGCGAAGCAGATACGCTGAAAAAGAGCATCCTTGAGAACCCCGATAAAAAAATCGTTTATTTCAGCACATATAGTATTTACGATCCGGATGAGAATAATTCAGTTTATGTAAAACATAAATTAAATATGGAAGAGATCGTGCAAAACCAGGCAAAGCAATTTTATATATTAAGGGTCTCCAATGTGGCAGGAAGATCGAAGAACCGGAATACAATTCTCAATTATTTTTATTATCACATTAAGAACGGGATCAACTTCGATCTCTGGATCAACGCCTGCAGGAACATTTTGGATATTGACGATCTCTTTTTTATCGTTGATGATTTACTAAATAACGGCGAGAATTATTCTAAGCCAGTCAATGTTGGCTCCCCGGTAAACTATCCTGTAACCGAGCTGATCAGAACGATTGAACAATTTGTAGGGGCCAGGTCTAATTATGTGGAGGTGAATAAGGGAAGCTGTTTTGAAATGGACCTTACAGTGATCACACCGATATTGAAAAAATGTCCCACCGATTTTAATAAGGACTATCTTTTGAATATTCTTTCCAAATATTACTGATCATACAATGATACCGAGTCCGTAAGATTTTGGATAGTTATAAATTCTTTTTCCGGATTCTTTAGCAAGGTCCATCACAGCTTTCCTCACTGCGGGATAACTTTCAGTATCATGAAAAATGGTGCAGGTGCTATGTTTGACCGCCCAAAGTCCGCACTCAAAGGTCTCATCGTAGTTGTGAACGATGTCTACATGGGCAAAATCGTACTGTGAATCATCTTTTTTGATCCAGTCTTTATAATCCGATTTATGTAAACGGATATTCGGAAAAGCCGAGAGTCTTTGCCTGGTCTGTTCAAAGTGATCACCTTTATGTATGGTATGCTCGTCACCTTCAAACGTATCGATACCAATTACCTCCTTAAAATAATTGGAAAACACAACGGATGAAAATCCAAACTCCACTCCAAACTCAATACACCTGTTTCGTTTAATATCGAAACGGATCAAAATGTCTTCAATGATAAGCTCCAGCCCTTTCCATGCAGTTTCAACCGGTATCATCTTTTCCGGTATGGTTTTCCGTTTTGGTTTATATACGGGCATATCGGATGATTTTCCAAATAAATTAAAAATTCCGGGTGCCATAAGATTCAATTTCAGTTTCGATTAATGCTCTCAGAATCAGGCAAAGGTAATTGCTTTGAAGACTTAACTTTATTTCATGAAGGATAAAAGATTGATCGATGACCTCCTGGTTCGTGGCGAAAAGGCGCGCATTAAAGTTAAGCAGGAGTTATCTGCATTGAATTCCTACCAACTGAACTGGAAACCCGATCCTGAAAGCTGGAGTGTAGGACAATGCCTGGATCATCTGATCATTGGCGATTGTTTGTTTTTTTCTCAATTAAACAAAATAACTGAAGGTCTCTATAAAAAGACCAACTGGCAGCAATGGAACCCATTCAGTGGTTTAATGGGAAAGATCCTGGTTAGCCAGGTACAAGAGGAGCCAAAAAGAAAAATGAAAAACCCAAAGATCCTGAATCCATCTCAGAGCAATATTGAACCAGAAATTTTTGAACGCTTTTTTAAACACATGGATTCATTGCTGGAATATATTTCGCTTTCTGCTCAATTGGACCTCGATAAAATTATCGTTACTTCACCGGTCTCTGATTTTATAACTTATAGCTTAAGAAATACCTACCTGTTGCTTATTCAACATGAGCATCGGCATATCAACCAGGCTATTACTTTAAAAAACAATCCGGCTTTTCCTGTCATTTAGAAGTGCGCTGGCGCATCTAGAGACGGGCCTACTCCCTAGTCGCGCATGTGAATGCCTTTCGCCTGTTTCAAAATTTCAACAAACTGACTTGCTAGCCCCTTCCGGGAAAGATTAAAGATCGCTTTCCTGTTTTTTAACATAAATGACATCAGCGGGAATACATAACTGCGATGCTGTTTTAGTTCATACAATTGATAAAGCTTGTCATAAAACGGTTGGTACTTCTTCCTCTCGTTTTCTTTCATCAATAAAAGCCAGGCCAGCTTTTTTTTATAAGCTTTAATTTTTGCTTCGGGTCCTTTGCCTTCACTAAATTGAAGATCATGAACTGACCCCGGTGGATGTTGCCTGTATTGAGTCAGTGTTTCATTTAAATATTTAATACCTCCATTCATGAATGCCTGGAAAACGATCCAGATGTCATGATGAATTTCTTTGGGTATCGGCAAACATTTTTCGAGTAATTCACGTGTGATCAGCATGCCATGTCCCCACACACAACTATATAAAAAATATCCCCTGCTGTCTTCTCCCGAATACATCTTTTTCCAGTCAGACAATTTTACTTCCAGCAGTTTTCCGTTTTGATCCATCAGCTGAGAGTTACTGTAAACTAATGGTGAATTTCCGATTGATGCTACAAGCTTTTCAATTTTTTCAGGGAGCCAGATATCATCCTGGTCAGAAAAAGCAATAAATTTTCCTTTCGCTTTAGAACACACAAAACTGTAGTTGGCTGCTATTCCGAGATTGCTTTCCTGGTAAAAAATCCGGACCCGATCGGTATTCTCAAACTGTTTCAATATCTGCCTGGTTCCATCAATGGAAGCATCATCAGAAATGATCAGCTCGAAATGAGTATAAGTCTGAGTTAAAATAGATTCAATCTGATCTTTTAAATAGGCATGCCCGTTATAAGTACACATTACTACAGATACCAAAGGCTTGTCCATGCAATAAAGATAAAACCTTGCCGTCAGGCTTGTTTATCTTTGAACCTGATTATGAAGGAATTTTTCCGCTATCTCAACTCCTACTATGATAAGATCTATGTAGTGACCGTTGCTGCAGCTGAGCAGCGGCGTGAATTATTTGAAAAAAGATTTGAGGGACTTGATTACAGTTTTTTTTTCGGCGCGGATAAGAACCTTTTCACTGTTGATGAGGTTGAGAAAAACGGGACCTTTAGTGAAACTTTAGCCCGCCATCACCACCGTTTTGGAAAAACCATGAAACATGGTGAGATCGCCTGCTCGTTAAGTCACAGATATATTTACGAAGAAGTGATCAAAGAAGGTTTAACTCGCGTGCTGATCATGGAAGATGATGCAGTGCCAGATCCTTCGCTCCTGTTTAATATTCCCTCTGTACTTTTGGAAATTCCGGAAGATTGCGAATTACTCATGTGGGGATGGGATAAAAATGGAGAAGAACCTGGCTCGGCGGCATTAAAGAAGGGAATCTATCATGTAAAACACAGTTTGGGTCGCCTGAAATGGAATCATAAAATGATAAGAAACCTGTTTGCAAAACCGTTTACAGCACATTTGAAAAAAGCCGGGTTTCATGATTATACCTATGCATATGCGATTTCAAATTCTGCAGCATCCAAACTGATCAAAATGCAAACGCCGGTACAATATATAGCCGACAATCTTCTGGCCCATGCGGCGACAAATGAACTTTTGAATGGATACATTGTTTATCCTAAGCTATTTTTGCACGATAGTCACCCGGATGGAAGCCACCGTCACTCTTTTATACGTTAACACAGTAATCGGAATTCAGGCTGAGATCCTTAAAAAACGAGTTCCGCATATTAATGTAAATTGGTTTTAATTAGCGCTTATGAAGATCCTTTTTAAATATTTAAGGCCCTATAAATGGTTAGTTGCTTTAGTGTTATTCCTCGCAGCGATCAATATTGGTTTCTCACTGATTGATCCTATCATATTCGGTAAACTGGTTAACCTTGCCACTCATCACCAGGCATTAAAAAATGCCGACGGGCATGGTTTGGACATGCATAAATTTCTTTACCTGAAAGAAAACATTTCCATCGACTCCAGAAAACCAATGGTCCTGTATGGCGTTGTATGGCTTTTGCTGGCTTCTATCTCAGTGGCTATGATCAGCCGGATCGCAAAAGCTTTCCAGGATTATTTTTTAAACCTGATCACTCAGAAATTTGGTGCCACTGTTTTTACGCAAGGCTTACAGCACGCCATGAAACTGCCTTATCAGGAATTTGAAGATGCACGCAGCGGAGAAACTTTAAGTGTGTTGCAAAAAGTAAGAATTGATACCGAAAAATTTGTCGCCGCATTTATTAATATCCTTTTCCCGGTCATTATAGGGATCATCTTTGTGGCAGTTTATGCCACCACGATCCATTGGAGTCTTCCCCTGGTTTATTTCGGGGGTATCTTTTTGCTGACCATCATCTCTAATCTTCTCAGTAAAAAAGTAAAGGTCATTCAAAAAAAGATAGTCGGTCAAACTACAGCGCTTGCCGGCGCTACAACAGAATCACTTCGCAATATTGAACTCGTAAAAAGTTTAGGTCTGACCAAACAGGAAGTAGAGCGGTTGAATAAAAACACATTTAAGATCCTGGGGCTTGAGCTGACCAAAGTAAAACGAATACGTAGTATCAGTTTTGTACAGGGAACATTCGTAAATACGCTACGCCAGATCATTCTTTTATTGCTGATGATCTTTGTTTACCGGGGCAAAATGGACGCGGGACAGATCGTAACCATGCAGATCTTTTCCTTTTTTGTTTTCGGTCCATTACAGGAAATAGGGAATATCATTCTTTCCTATCGTGAAGCCCAGGCATCATTGGAGAATTTCGGCAACCTCATGAAAAAAGCCCCTGAATTGATGGCCGCCAATCCAAAACATTTAGGAAGAATTCAGACACTTGAATTTGATCATGTAGGATTTAAACATCATACCGCTGTTCATAAAGCTATCAATGATATCAGTTTTAAAGTACAAACAGGAGAAACGATTGCCTTTGTTGGTCCGTCTGGTTCGGGTAAGACTACACTAATGAAATTGCTGGTGGGTTTGTACCGCCCTCAAACAGGGAAGATACTGTACAATGGTATTGATGAAAACAATATCGATTTTGAAGACCTCAGGAACCAGATCGGATTTGTTACCCAGGATACTCAACTTTTCTCAGGCACGATCAAAGAAAACCTGATGTTTGTGAATCCTGAAGCAACTGAGCAGGACCTGTTGGATGTTTTAAATAAAGCTTCCTGTCAGAATCTTCTGGTACGTGCAGAAAAGGGGCTGGATACTATGATTGGTGAGGGAGGTTTGAAATTAAGCGGTGGGGAAAAACAGCGACTATCAATTGCACGGGCGCTGTTGAGAAAACCGAAACTATTATTATTTGATGAAGCAACATCAGCGCTGGATTCTTTAACTGAAGAAGAAATCACTGATACAATCCGCGATATATCCGCCGAAGGAAACCAGGTCTGTATTCTGATCGCACATCGACTGAGCACGGTAATGCATGCCGACCGGATCTATGTTCTGGAAAAAGGTGATGTTGTTGAAACAGGAAATCACGACGTATTGCTTGAAGAAAAAGGTTTGTACTATGCCATGTGGCGCCAGCAGATCGGTGAAAGAAAAACAAGGATAAAAGCAGTATAATAATCTATTTTAAATATTAATCCGTGAGCTTTTTATCAAATTTATTCGGAGGCAGTCAGTTAAAATCAGCATTAAAAAAAGGTGCGATCGTTGTCGATGTAAGAACCGGCACTGAATATGATCGCGGCCATTTTCCGGATGCATTTAATATTCCTGTAGACCGCATAGCCGTAAGCGTGGATCGTTTAAAAGCAGCTAAACGTCCGATCATCGTATGTTGCAATACGGGCGACAGGAGTGCCCTTGCAGTTCAGCAACTGAAATCAAAGGGAATAAAAAATGTTTACAATGGAGGGAACTGGGAGAAGCTTGTAAAGATCATGAGATCTATCTGATCAGGGAGTTACTTTTACTTTCACAGATTTAGTTGCAATATTCAAACCATGATCCTGGAAAGAAACGGTAACAGTATAATCGGCAGCTGAAGGAGCTGCTACCGTATGATTCAGATTAAAGTTATAGCTAAGAAACCCGTGAATTTCATAGGGCTGGTTTAATAAAACAACACCTGAAAAGTTGTTCACCACTTTAATGGTTCCCTGGTACAAACCATAATCATCAGTAAGTTTCCCGGTAATGTTAATTACGCTTCCGTTTCTGAAAACCTGGTCAACTACCGGTGTGTAAATTTCTATTTGAGGAGGAATGGTATCATCAGGTACAAATACATGACCACCCCCCCCACCTCCAGATCCGCTTCCATCATCATAGGGTACACCACCATCTTTCCCGCAACCAAACATCAGGATCACCGCAGCCAGGGTCGATATTAAAAAAGTCTTTTTCAAGGCATAAAACTACTGATCTTTTTTTTCACTGCTATCAGATTTGAAACGGGCAAAAAAACCGGTTTTCTCCAGTTCCTCCACATCACTGATCTCAAGTTCCAGGGCTTTGGTGCTCAGGTAAATTTCAATTAGTGAAAGGAAAAGGGACGTAAGCAGACTAACCAGGCTTAAAGCAAATGAATACTCGGCCAGTTTTGACCAGCCTTTGTAAATCGCGAACATCGATAACACACAGCAGAAAAAGCTTAAAACTCCCAGGGCCTGCATACTTCTTATATAATTTATCCTTTTCCTGAGATTGTGGATCTGTTCCACCATAGTCGCACTTTTCTTACCCCCGATATACTGATCGTGAAGTTTACGTATCAGGCTGGCAATTGCCAGGAAACGGTTGGTGTATGCGAGTAATAAAAGTGTAATGGCGGGAAACAGCAAAGCGGGTGTATTCAGGCTCAATTCCATATTTCAAGTTACTTATTGTTTTGTTTCGCCTGTTTTTTTTAAACTTGTAATAGATTCAGTTAAACCCCGGACGGGTTCAGACTTCAAACCGTTAAATGAGAATAGTACCATTTCTAAGCTGCCTGTTTACATTTACTGTGATCCTTTTTATTGCCTGTAATAAGAAAGGAACTGTAATTGACCCCTGTGCCAACACGAATTACAATATCACATTTTCCAAAACAGAATCCATCGGAACTCTTAATAATGGCACCATTAGCATCATGCAACCGCAGGGTGATACTATGCAGTATCAATTGAACAATGGAGCTTTTCAATCTTCCTGGTATTTTACAAACGTAGCACCAGGAAATTATATAGTAACAGTAAAAAATCAGAAAGGCTGTACCGATACTGTTCATCTTACCATTTTAAACTATGGACCTAAGTTCGCGGCAGTTAAACAACTGGTGGTTGGGTATTGCGGTCCCTGCCATTTAGGAGGTACAGTAAATGGTGGAATGAACTTTGATACCGATGCCAGCATCGTTGCCAATAAAACAAGAATAAAAGTCCGGGCAGTTGACGGTATTCCCACTTTCATGCCTGAAGCCCCAAACGCTCCATTAAGTACGGTGGATAAACAAAAGATCACCGACTGGATCAATGCAGGCGGAACTATACAGAATTAAAAAAACCGGTCCCCCTGCGGAAACCGGTTTCGTCGCCCTTGAGTGTATGAGATCCTTTATTTATCTGACTTTCAGCATTGGTCTTACCTTTTGCACTACTCCATTCTGTAAACGCGCATAATAAATACCGGTAGGCAAACCACCTGCATCAAATGAAACAGTATAAGTTCCTGCGGCAGGATAATCTCTTTCAAGCAGGTTCCTGATCACCCGGCCAAGCGTGTCAATGATTTGAATAAGCGTATGTCCACCCTCGGTATGAAACTTTATCGTCGTCGTTTCAACAAAAGGATTTGGGGTATTTATGATGATCGTATCAAAATTCGGATCCGGTGGCGGTGTGGTAGCAGTACACGTTAAGCTTCCTTTGAATAACGGTAGCGACTGAAGCTGTGTATTTATGTTCGGAGGATACAATCCTGATACAATTGTTTTATCAAGACAGAACCATTTTTCAAGAATAGTTGAATAAATACTCCTGAAATCATATTGCATAGGCACATTGTCATTGACAGATGCGTTGGTTGGGATCGTAGGATTCGTTCCCAAAACTCCCTGCTCGATTTTAGTTCCGAATAAGAACATGGGCGCTGCTGCACCATGATCTGTTCCTGTACTTGAATTGGATTTGATCCTTCTTCCAAATTCGCTGTAGGTCATTCCGATTACCCTGTCCTGTACTCCCAGGAATACCAGGTCATCCTGGAATGCTTTACAGGCATCCGATACCCGCTGTAACAAAGTAGCATGATTTCCGGTGGTAGTATCTGTATTCGTTTGAACCGAATGCGTGTCAAACCCTCCAAAACTCACCATGTAAACACGGGTCTTTAATCCTCCTTTGATCAGTCTCGCCACAATTTTTAACTGGTCACCAAGACTATTATTTGTGGGATAAGTTACCTGCTGCGTTACTGCATTTGCAGCATTCCGGATCACTGTTGAATATTTTGATGTTTGTTGAGATATCAACCTGACATATTTCAATTCTTTTCCTGCAGGAGTATCAGGCTTTCCAGCACAGTGGGATCCGAAGCTTGGAATTCACGTGACTTGAAGTCGCGGC